>ULQA01012788.1_pt1 | contig 11650 bp, 6 predicted proteins | sample 1954001 | NCBI WGS metagenome assembly ULQA01 (sample SAMEA4835643, study PRJEB28245) | human gut metagenome | biome: gut microbiome; material: fecal sample | place: Denmark | collected 2008 | reverse complement strand
CCCCAGCCGCAGTAGCGCAGCGGGCCGTTCTCAAGGTTCAGGATCTCGTTCTCGTGCATGCCGGCGAGCGCCACTTCGGAGGTGCCGACCAAATACTGGTCGTCCGGCTCGCGCAGGCGGTAGATTTCGTCGGCGTGGGAGTTGAGGAAGCCGGTGCCGCGCATTACTTCCGGACGCACCAGCGTCGGGGTGATGGCCAGGGTGAAGCCGTGTTCCTCGGCCTGATCGACGGCCATGGTCAGCATGGCGATCTGCATACGGGCCACCTGGCCGCGCAGGAAGTAGAAGCGGGAGCCGCCGACCTTCACGCCGCGCTCCATATCGATGCCGGCCACGCCGCGGCCGAGAGTCAGATGATCCTTCGGCTCGAAGCCTTCGGACGCAAAGTCTCGGATCTGGCCGACCTTCTTGACGACGACGTAATCATCCTCGCCGCCTTCCGGAGCCTCCGGCTCGACGATGTTGGACAGCTTCCACATGGCGGTGGTGTATTCTTCGGCTGCGGCGTCGGCTGCGGCCTTGTATTCGGAGACCTTCTGGGAGAGTTCCTTGGTTGCGGCGATCAGCTTGGCCTTTTCGTCGGCGGGGGCGGCGGCGACCTTCTTGCCGATCTCCTTCTGCTGCGCGCGGGCAGCTTCGAATTCCTTCAGAGAGGAGCGGCGAACCTCGTCGGAGCGCAGCACCTCGTCGACCAGTTCGACCGATTCGCCACGCTTACGCTGGGATTCCTTGACAACGTCAGCATGTTCACGAATGAATTGAATATCAAGCATGCTTCCCAGCCTAGTGCCGAAAGCAGACACTGACGCCATCGTTCTCATTTTTGGATATAACGTGAGGGAACGCCGAATTTTTCATGTCGAATTCGTCTTTTTGCGCAATCGCATAGACAATAGAGGCATGCCTATGCCAGTTATCGTCCTGCTCGTCATCATCGCCGTGGTCGCCGTATGCGCGGCCGCCTTCTTCGGATACCGCGCGTACAAGCACCGTACGCTCGCGGAGAAGCTTGACAAGCGTGACGATGACCAAGTGCATTACGCGTTCATAGTCAATCCTTCAAAGCCCCAGGCGGAACAGCGCAAGCAGCATATCAAGGAGTTCTGCGAGGCGAAGCATCTCACCCAGATCGAATTCATCGAAACGCAGCTCGACAAGGACGGTCGCGCCTGCGCGTTCGAAGCGTTGGACCATGGTGCCGATGTGGTGGTGGCTGTCGGCGGCGATGGCACGGTGCGTACCGTCGCGAGCGCGCTGTCGGGTACCGGGCATGCGCTGGGCATCGTGCCGATCGGCACCGGCAATCTGTTCGCCCGCAATATGGGCATTCCCGTGGACGATATCGATGCGGCGCTCACCGTGGCCACGTCGCACGGCTCCCGTCTGGTGGATGTGGGCCGTCTGACCCTTCTGGATGATGAGACCACCGACCACGGGCATGCGTTCCTCATCATCGCCGGCATCGGTTTCGACGCACTGATGATCGACGACACCGATCCGGAATTGAAGAAGAACATCAGCTGGCTGGCGTATTTCGTGTCGGGCGTGAAGAATCTGTTCGCCCCGAAGTACAAGGGCAATGTGACCATCACCAGCGCCGACGGCAGCACGCATTCCACGCGTGGTCTCACGTTCCGCACGTTCATGGCGGGCAATTGCGGCCAGATCCCCATGTTTTCGCTGATGCCCGAAGCTTCCTATGACGATGGCATCCTCGACTACGAGATCATCGACACGTCCGGCGGCCTGATCGGTTGGGCGAATCTGTTCGGCGACGTGCTGCACCAGACCATCACCGGCAAAGCTCAGCAGAGTCCGCTGTCCACGAACTCCACCGTCGACCAGGTGCAGGGCGTCAGCGCGGAAATCACTTTGGAGAGGCCTGTTTTGGCGCAGGTGGATGGCGATATGCTGCCTGAAACGAAGCACATCCGTTTCAGCGTGGAACGTCAGGCCCTATGCGTGCGCGTGCCGGAGGCCACTTCCGAAGATACCGGCATACTGGCGTTGAACGCGAATATGTCGGCTACGCCAACGAAACCGCAGCCGACCGAACAGGCAAGCGGGCAGCCGGCCGAACAGTCGAACGATTAGGAACCGTCAGGAATGCGCGGAACGGGCTGCTGAATATCGGAAGATACCGGAAACTCAGTCGTCCTGCCGATTCACTCCGTTGGTCACGCGCGCCACATGCAGGGCAAGATAGGCGATTTCGGCTTCCGTAAGGTCGGAACCAAGACGCATCTACACCACCACGGCAAGCTGCCTTGCGCACTGGCAAGCCTTCGGATATGAGGTTTTGATTGATTCGATGATTGGTTGCGGCTCATCGTCGAGCTGCTCATGCTGGTGGATGCGTACGAACAGGTAACGCAAATGCGTGATGAATCGCGCCACATTGACGCTGTCCTGCGCAAGCGTGATGCCGTACGCGCCTTCGATGACGGCGATCATCTGCTGGATGATGCCGGTCATGGTGTAGGTGGCGGACAGGTCGCCGCCGGAGAATCCGGCATTCACCAAATGCAAGGCGAGCGCCACCGCCTCACTGCGGGGCAACGCGCCACCCAAATACGTGTTCATCGCGTCGACCATCGCCACGCCTTTGGCGTATTCGTCGGCGTATAGGGAACGTACTTCCGCTTCGAGCGGATATTCGATGTTCTGTTTTCTTTGCGCGCGTTGTATCGCGCCGCAGATGTGGTCGGCGAGCGCCATGACCAGGGTTGGCTGCTTGTCTGCCTGTTCTTTCAGCCCCGTACGGTTCATGGCATCCGTGACGAGTCTGATGATTTCTGGCGGGATCCCGGCCACTTGTTGCGCCATGTGGTCGGGATCCTTGCCATCGACGGGGATGAACCGACGGACGATCTTCGCGTCATCCACATGTTGTCCCGGCTTGGCTTGGAAGCCTATTCCACGGCCTGTGAGAATCACCTCACGATCACCGTCTCTAGCCAATACGACATTGTTGTTGAATACGCGAAGAACGTCCACGTCGACCCCTTTTTCGCCTCTGTGTGACAGGTTAGCGCTGGATGTCGATCACCTCGTCCCCTGCCTTGACGTCGATGCCGGTCTTCGGCGTGACGGAGGTGAGGGCGGCGGTGTTGAGCACCGTCATCAGCGTGGTGGTGCTGTATCCAGCGTCCTTCACTTTAGCAAAGTCGACGGAAACCAGCGGATCGCCGGCATTCACGCGCTCATCGGCCTTGACCTTGACGGCAAAGCCCTCGCCGTTCATCTTCACGGTGTCGATGCCGACGTGCACGAGCACTTCCACACCGTCATCGGTTTTGATGCCGAAGGCGTGGCCGGTTTCGGCGACGGTCTGCAGCACGCCGGAGACCGGGGCCACGACCTCGCTGTCGGTCGGCTGGATGCCGACGCCTTCGCCGAGCGCGCGGGAGGCGAACACCGGATCGCCGGTTTCGTCCAGGGCGATCACGTGGCCGGCGACCGGAGCGTTCACCACGGTGGTCGCGGCGGCGGCAGCGGCCGGAGCTTCGGTCTTGGTGGCGGTAGCAGTCGCGGTGGCGGTGGTGGCAGCCGGAGCGGCTTCCTTGGCTTCGACCGCCGGAGCGGCGGCCTTCTGATCGGCGGCGGCGCGGGCCAGCACTTCAGCCTTCTGTTCCGGGGTGCGGTAGTCGAAGGTGATGATCAGGAAGAAGGAGGTCAGGAAGGAGACCGCGATGGACACCGCGTACACCCACATCTGGTCGAAGACCGGAATGGTCAGCAGCGAGGTGAAGGCGAAGGCGGTGGTGGTCACACCATGCACGGTCTGGCCGGCGGCGGTGACGGACGGGAAGAGCCAGCCGAGGACGGCAATGACGACGCCACCAAGGCCGCAGCCCACGAGCATGCGCTTGTAGACCAGCTTGTAACGCAGGTGGATGCCGTACAGGGACGGTTCGGAAACACCACCAAGCAGGCCGGCTGCGAGCGCGCCGAGAGCGGTCTGGCGCATGTCCTTGTCCTTGTCACGCACGGCGATGAAGAGCACGCCGGCGGTGGCGCCGAAGCAGGCGAAGTTCCACACGCCCATCGGGCCCTGGATGAAGTCGTAGCCGAGCGTCTGGATGTTCATGAGCATCAGGGCGTTGAGCGGCCAGTGCAGGCCGAGCGGCACGAGGAACGGGTACAGCAGCGGGATGATGATGGCGAAGATGAACGGTGCATGGGTGTTCATCCAAGCCAGGCCGACGCCGAGGCCGTTGCCGACCCACACGCCGATCGGGCCGATGATGAAGGCGGTCAGTGCGCCGACGATGATCATGCAGAAGAACGGCACGAACACCAGCTGGACGCTTTCGGGAATGATCTTCTTCAATCCGTGGTAGACGAGGGCGAGCACGGCGGCCATGAGCAGCGGCACGAACACGTTGCCGCTGTAGTCGCTCAACGCCATCGGAATGCCGAAGATGTTGGCGGTGCAGGACTTGGTGCCCAGAGCCGCGTTCTCCACGCACGTGGTGGTCTTGGCGTCTATCAGGCTGGTGAACTGCGGGGTCATGAGGATGGCCATGATGGCGCCGCCCAGCCACGGATCGACCTTGAGCTTCTTGGCGGCGTTGTAGGCGACCATGATCGGCAGGAAGTAGAACACGCCCTTCCAGATGGCCTTGACGAACACCCAGCCGGCGGAGGCCTCGTCATTCGGAATGACGTTCAGTGAGATGAGCAGGTTGACCAGGGCGATGATGATGGAGGCGCCGAGCAGCACGCCCAGGATCGGGCGGAAGGAGTCGGCGAGATACTCGAAGAAGGAGTCCAGCCATGCCACCTTGCCGCGTGCCTTGGAACGGGCCTCGGCCTTGACGTCGGCGTTGCTCTTCTGGCCTTCGCCGGATGCGGAGGCGGCACCGGCGTTCGCCATTTCGGGCAGATGCATGATGTTTTCGTATACGGTGGCCACGCCGCCGCCGATGACGACCTGGAAACGGTCACCGCTTTGCGGGACCGCGCCAAGCACGCCCTTCATATGTTCGAGGGCGTTCTGGTCCACCTTGGACGCGTCCGCCAGCTCGAAGCGCAGTCGGGTGGCGCAATGCGTCAGACTGCGAACGTTTTCAGGTCCGCCGATCGCAGTGATGATCTGCGATGCGAGAGAGTCAGCCATCCTGATTCCTTTCTATTTCCTTCCGATGGGATTCGATGACGCAGCGCGGCTTTTTTGCAACAAAAAAGACCCGGAACATGGCAAACCAATGCCACATTCCAGGTCTTGCGTCTAAAAATGTTGACTTGCAACCCTGCATGAGTCGAATTCGTTAGAAACAATACACTATCGGCGTGCGATGCGCAAATCGTCGGGCATCGGGACACTGAAACCCCAATTCCATACTGGAGACACGCCGAGACGTCAAAAAGAAAACGTATTCATCGCACATTGTGGGATGGCTTTCCGCGTTCCGCGCAAACTCGTGGCACAATGAAGGTATGGTTGCAAAAAATGCGGGAATGCCCGCCACCCCAGCAGATCTGATCAATGTCGACGAGGTCATTGGAAAGTACTATGACGTCGTCCCCGACCCGAACGTTCCGGAGCAGCGCGTCTCCTTCGGCACTTCCGGACACCGTGGTTCGTCCCTGAAGACCTCATTCAACGAGGCCCACATCGTGGCCATCACGCAGGCCATCGCCGAATACCGCAAGAAGGCCGGCGTCACCGGCCCGCTGTACATCGGCCGCGACACCCACGCCCTGTCCGAGCCGGCTTGGAAGACCGCCATCGAAGTGCTCGTCGCCAACGGCGTGACCGTGCGCATCGACTCCCGTGACGACTTCACCCCGACCCCGGTTGTGTCCCAGGCCATCCTGACCCACAACCGCGCCGCCGACGGCACCCAGCGTTTCACCGGCGAAGGCCTGGCCGACGGCATCGTCGTGACCCCGTCCCACAACCCGCCGACCGATGGCGGCTTCAAGTACGATCCGGTCACCGGCGGCCCGGCTCCGGCCGACGTCACCAACGCCATCGCCGACCGCGCCAACGAGCTGCTCGGCGATTTCAGGAACGTCAAGCGCGTGCCGTTCGAGCAGGCCGTCAAGTCCGATCTGGTTGAGCGTTTCGACTTCCGTGAGCACTATGTGGCCGATCTGGAGAACGTCATCGACTTCGACGTGATCCGCTCCTCCGGCGTACGCCTGGGCATCGACCCGCTCGGCGGCGCTTCGGTCAACTACTGGCCGCTCATGAACGAGAAGTACAACCTGACCATCGACGTGGTGCGTCCGCAGGTCGACCCGACCTGGAGCTTCATGACCATCGACCATGATGGCAAGATCCGCATGGATCCGAGCTCCCCGTACGCGATGAAGGGTCTGGTCGATTCCCTCAACAACGGCGCTTGGGACAAGTACGATCTGGTCGGCGGCACCGATCCGGATGCCGACCGCCATGGCATCGTCTGCCCGAACTGGGACGTCATGAACCCGAACCACTACATCGCAGTGTGCGTGGAATACCTGTTCGGCGGCAACCGTCCGGATTGGCCGGAGAACGCCGGCATCGGCAAGACCCTCGTGTCTTCCTCCCTGATCGACCGCGTGGCCGCCTCCATCAACGCCAAGCTCGTCGAGGTTCCGGTCGGCTTCAAGTGGTTCGTGGACCCGCTGTTCAAGGGCGAGGTCGCGTTCGGCGGCGAGGAAAGCTCCGGCATGTCCTTCCTGCGTAAGGACGGCCGCGTGTGGACCACCGACAAGGACGGCCTGATTCCGGACCTGCTGGCCGCTGAGATCACCGCGAAGACCGGCAAGAACCCGGCCCAGCTGCACCAGGAGCAGGTGGAGCGTTTCGGCGAAAGCTGGTACAAGCGCGTCGATACCCCGACCACCCTCGAGCAGAAGCAGAAGTTCGCCAAGCTCACCGGCGACGACGTCGAGGCCACCCAGCTGGCCGGCGAGGACATCACCGCCAAGCTCACCGAGGCTCCGGGCAACCACGCCAAGATCGGCGGTCTGAAGGTCACCACCAAGGACAACTGGTTCGCCGCCCGTCCGTCCGGCACCGAGAACATCTACAAGGTGTACGCCGAGAGCTTCGAATCCCCTGAGGCTCTGGACAAGGTGCTCGCCGAGGCCACCGAGGTCGTGGACAAGGCTCTGGCCGAGTGATACGGCGTTCCGCCAAGTAATCAAGGCGTAGCGCGAAAAAGACCCGTTCCGTATGGAGCGGGTCTTTTTCGTTGTCGATATCCGCCGTATGGCACGAAACGTGCTTTTCTGGCATGAAACGCAAGCTCCGCGGCACCCCGTATTTCCCTCTCCCGGTACGCTTGGAAGCAGAGCCGGAACGTCATCCGCGCAATCACGGCACAGCAAGGAGGGAACGTGCGCATCGCCATCGTCGAGGATCACCCTGCCGAACGCGAACTGATCGCCACCATGTGCGCGGAATACTTCAACGGCCGGAACGTCGGCGCAACCGCCGGCAGGAATGCCATGCAAACGGTCTGTGACGTTTTCCCCGACGCGAAATCGTTCATCGAAAGCTGGAAGAACAGCCGTTACGACCTGCTGCTGCTCGACTGTTATCTCAGCGACGAGAATCTGCCGCATGCCACCACCGGATTGGACATAGCGCGGCTGCTGCGCAATCAGAACGACGACTGCGCGATCGTCTTCATCACGTCCAGCACCGATTTCGCGGTGCTCGGCTACGAGGTGCAGGCGAGCGGTTATCTGCTCAAGCCCGTCAATCGCAAAACCTTCGAAGCCACCATGGAACGCGTCGAAGAGCAGCTGAAGGCAAAACCGCCGGTCACCCATCTGGCAAAGGCGCAGTCGCCCGGCACGGTGGATTCCAGCTGGCATGTGGCGTTCGGCAATCCGGCCGTGACCATGGACCGGCGGCTCATCGCATACGCCCTGTCCAACGCGCACTACGTGGAATTTACGTTCGCGGACGGCACCCAGACCAAAATCCGCACCAATTTCTCCGACGTGGACCAACGGCTCACCGTGTTCGACAACTTCTACCGCACCGCGCGAGGCGTGCTCGTCAACTTCGACTACGTGTCCGGCATCACCAACGCGCAGTTCGTCATGAAAGGCGGCAAACGCATTCCCATCACGAAAACGGCGGTGACCACCACCTGCCGCGCATACGCGGAATACACGTTCACCCGCATGCGTACGGAGGACTGACATGTTCGCACCACTCGGCGAAATCATCCGGAACGGCATCGCCCAAACCACCCCGTCAGGTCTGTTCTTCGCCATCGGAGAGCAGCTCAACGCGTTGTCCGGCCTGGCATTGTGCCTCATCATGGCATGGAGTCACATGGACAATCCACGCCGTAACGGCACACTGTTCATGTCCATCGGACTGGTCTGGTTCCTGCTATGCGGCGTGCTGTGCGGCACTCTGGGCATCCCATCACTGTGGACGGTCATTCCGACCGCGCCGCTTGTGCTGCTGGTCCTGCGATGGCTGACCGAACTGCCATGGCGGCAACTGTTGCTGATTGTGGCCACGGCTTCCTACATGGTGGCGATCGTCTACTATCTGTCGCTCGTCATCGATGTGGCCGTTCTTGGCGCGGATTCAGCCAATCTCCGCGTCGGCTGGCCGGGACTGGTCAATCTGCTGCTGCTTGACGTCGTCGCACTGGTCTCGCTATGGCATCCGCTGCATGATTCGATTCCAGCCACATTCGATTCCCCATCCATCAGCAAAGGCTTCTGGCAGCTTATCTGGCTGTTTCCGTTCGTTTCGTCCGCGATTGTGGTGTGGTGCATGCCGGCGGACAATTCCACGCTGTTGGACTCGCATATGCTGGAAATCGCGTTCACCGTGGCGGTGGTCTATTCCTGTTTCATGGTGTTGGCGTATTTCCTCATCTGGTACATGATTCAGCAGTCGGACCGTCTGCTCGCGGCCCGCAGGCGACAGCATTATGAGGCTTTGCAGACGTTGCAGCTGCAACACATGAACGAGCGGATCCGTGAGGCGCGTCAGATCAAGCACAACGTGCGTCACCACATCCACTCACTGCAGGCGTTGGCCGCGGCTGAAGACATGGATGGCATCCGCTCATATCTGGATGAGATGTCCAAACACCGGCTGCTGCAAACGGCACCAATGCAGTATTGCGAGCATGCGTCGCTGAACGCGGTGCTTGTCTACTATTGCGATTGGGTCCGGCATTTGGGTGCGGATGTGGACGTCAAAGCGGCGGTGCCGCAATACATCAACATCAACAACGCGGAATTATGCTCCATGGTCGGCAATCTGCTGGAGAACGCCACGGAGGCCATCACCCAGCAAACGCAGGGCGAGAGGCGGCTCAAAGTGCGCATCCGGTATCGTTCCGGCCCTCCGGCGGCCCTGTTCATCACGGTGGACAACACGTACGGCGAAGCCGATACCAGCATCGAACAGATCGACGGCGATCTCGTCTCGACCAAACATGGTGGCACGGGGCTGGGCACCGCCACCGTACGAGAGACGGCCGAACGGCACCATGGCACGGCCTCCTTCGAGCACAGCGACGGCATGTTCCGCGCCTCCGTCATGCTGTGTCTCGGCGACTAATCGCATATGCCGTTGCCATGCGGTATGACGGGCAAGCGGCGAGTCGCGCGGCTTTCGTAGGGTAGAAGCATGACGATTACGGTTTCAACAGACGGTTCCGCGCTTGGCAATCCGAATGGTCCGATGGGTTGGGCCTGGGCCGACCACGAGCCCGCGGCAGGCGGCAAGCCGGGGCACGAGCATGCCGGCGATTGCGATGCCGGCGGCGCGACGAACGGCACCAACCAGATCGGCGAATTATGCGCCGTGCTGGAGGCGTTGCGAGCGCATCCCGGTTCCGAAGACCTGGTGATCGAGACCGACTCGCAGTATGCGATCAACTGCTCCACCAAGTGGGTGCAGGGTTGGAAGCGCAACGGCTGGAAGAATTCGCAGAAGAAACCGGTGAAGAACGCCGATTTGATCCGCGCCATCGACAATGAGATCGCACATAGGGCGGGGTCGGTGCGATTCGTGTGGGTCAAGGGTCATGCCGGCAACGCGGGCAACGAGAAAGTGGACGAGCTGGCACGCACGTATGCGGGCGATTGCCGTTCGCATGTGCGCGAAGGCTATCTGCCGTTGGAAGGATGGCAGTCGCTACTGGCTTCCGAGTATTCGCGTGGCACCGATGTTCCCGAGGATGCGAGGATGCTGATGGATGGTGCGATCAGCGCCGCCGAATACCACATGGGACGCGGACAAGGCGATTCCGCCACGACCGGCACCGGCGATTCCGGTGCCGATACCGCCAATTCCAGCAACAGCACGAAGCCGCGTTCGATCGCCAGCATGCTGGCGGAGCCGGAAGGCGTTTCCCACGACCTTGCGGATTTCGGACAGACAACCGATGACGACGCAGATGATGCGGTGGAAACGACCGTGCTCGAGACCGAACCGGCGGAAACCACCACAATGCTTGAGACCGAAGCGACGAAGGTCATACCCGAATCCAGCTTCCCGGACGCGGGCGGTCCAGCCGAACCGGACGAATCCGGAGAACCGGACGAATCCGGGAAAACGGACGAATCCGGTGAACCGCATCAATCCTATGCGCAGATGCTGGTCAAACCCGACTATTTTCCCCGTGAAGGCGACGAGAACGACAAGCCGGTGACGGGCAACGCGGACGGCACGGACACGGACAGCACGGCCGTACCGCAGAATGCGAACGAATCGCACAGCGAATCGCAAGACGACGAAGAATCGGCACCGGAACAGGCATCTTCATCGCAATCGCAGGATCTGCCGAAACTGCCGCATCGTCCAAGCCCATCGGGCCTGTCGGTGTCGGGTACGGTGCGGTTCACTCCCCCACCGGAATCCAGCCCGACCTTCGACGGCAATCCACGTCTCATCCGTGGGTATATCGCCGTGGAAGGCTATGTGATGGGTGACGGCACGCTGGTATTGGACGAGGCGCCGTTCGCGGTCAAACATAGCTGAGCGAGACATGTGGGGAGCCGCTTTACGCAAGCCGCTCCCCACATGTCATTTCATGCGCGGCTTTTTTGCACGCCACCTCACGCAGGACCGTGAAACATTCCGTGAAAACTTTTCCGCAGTCCAAAACAGACACCTGCTCCCGCAACCGACCATTCGCGCCTTGAAAATCAACGCATCCGATAGTATGGAGACGGTCTTAACCCCATATCGAAGGAGGATCATGGACAAGGCACAGCAGGACGCGCTGAAGAAGGCGGCCGGCATCGAGGCTGCAAAGCTGATTCAGAACGGCATGATCGCAGGTCTGGGCACCGGCTCGACCGTGCGTTTCCTGGTCGACGAGCTCGGTCGTCGCGTCAAGGAGGAAGGCCTCGAGTTCACGGGCGTCACCACCTCCCGCCGCACCCAGGAGCAGGCCGAAGGCTACGGCATCAAGATCGTCAACATCGATGACGTCGACCATATCGACGTGACCATCGACGGCGCCGACGAGGTGGACAAGAACTTCAACGGCATCAAGGGCGGCGGTGCGGCTCTCCTGTGGGAGAAGATCGTGGCCACCAACTCCAACAAGATCGTGTGGATCGTGGACGAGTCCAAGGTCGTGGACACCATCGGCAAGTTCCCGCTGCCGGTCGAGGTGATTCCGTTCGGCGCAGGCCAGGTCGTCAAGAAGTTTGAGGC
>ULQA01046223.1_pt1 | contig 11665 bp, 10 predicted proteins | sample 1954001 | NCBI WGS metagenome assembly ULQA01 (sample SAMEA4835643, study PRJEB28245) | human gut metagenome | biome: gut microbiome; material: fecal sample | place: Denmark | collected 2008 | reverse complement strand
ATACAGTTATCAAAAATAGCTGTATCTGACACTCAGAATAGGGGGCTGCTGTCTGTCGAGCTCTGTGTGTTACTTTACCGCACATGAGCATTGTAGCACCGGTTCTCTCCGCAGATATAAATAAACGCGATGTATATCTTCCTGCAGGAAAATGGGTAAACATAACAGACGGCACAACCTATGAGGGTTGTCAGACTATTATAGCAGATGCACCGATCGAACATATTCCAGTGTTTGAACGGATATAGATATAAACAAGGACCAAAAGTTCATCCAAGAACTTTTGGTCCAATTATTTCATACTCACTCCTCCTCAAATTCCGCAAGTTCGGTCTCCGTCTCAAGCATCCGCTCTAACAGACTCTCCTGGTTCTTTTCCTCTGCGTCAAGTGCATTCTGCAGTTCCATCAGCTTCGGATAGTCACTGGCAAGCTCCGGATCCATGAACTGCATTTTTATTTCAGCGAGTTTTTCTTCGCTCTCCTCTAACATTTTTTCATATTTTTCTAACTGGTGCTGCAGTCTTGAACGGATTTTGCCCGGATTGTAATAAGTTTTTTTGTCAAACACATCCGTTAAAGTAGGAACATCTGCGTCTGTTTTTATGCCACTCTGATGCTGATTGTGTTTCTCATTCCCCACAGAATTTTGTGTATCATTTCCTGACACATACCTCGCACTCTGTGACATTCCTCGCCCTTTTCCGGAAATCTCCATCTCTTTTTGTTTTTCTGCAAGATACTCCTCATAGCTCATGGCATATTGTTTCACACCACTCTCGGAAAACTCCAAAATCCCGGTTGCGATCCTGCTGATAAAATAACGGTCATGTGAGACGAAAAGTACTGTTCCCTCGTACTCTCTTAACATCTGTTCTAACGCCTCTTTTCCAACAATATCCATATGGTTCGTCGGCTCATCTAAGATCAAAAGATTCGGTTTGATCTGCAGCATTTTACAGAGTGCGAGACGGACTTTTTCTCCGCCGGAAAGCTGTCCCATCTTCTTTTCTACATCTTCTCCGGAAAATAAAAATCCCCCCAGTGCACTGCGGACTTCCTCCCTCATATAGGAAGGATATTCCTCCCAGAAATTTTCAAGCACGGTCTGATCTTCCCGGAAATGCTCCTGCACTGCTTTCTGCTGGTCAAAATAACTCCATTCTACATTTTGTCCAAATGAAAATTCACCACCTAACGCAGGCAGTTCGCCGACTAAGGTTTTCAAAAGTGTGGATTTTCCTTTACCGTTCTCCCCAATGATTGCAAGTCTGTCTTTCTTTTGAAGCAGAAATGAGACTTTACTTAAGACGGTATCGTAACCGATCTCAAGATTTTTGGCATGAATCACATTCGTGTAGCTTTCCATGCGCGGTACATATCTCGCATGAAATGCTTTCGTATCAAAATGTCTCGGCTTTTCGATTTTTACCATGTGTTCGATCGCCATGCGCTTTGAACGTGTCGCCGCCACTTTCGTCGGCGTATTTTTCCATTTTTCGATCCAGTCCGTCAGACGTTTGATCTCCTTTTGCTGCTCCTCATAGTCTTTTTCCTGTTTGATCAGTGCCTCTTCTTTTTGCTTCATAAATGCCGTGTAATTGCCGGCATAACGCTTGATCTCATGATATTCGATCTCGTAGGTCACATCGATCACTTTGTCTAAAAACATACGGTCATGTGAAACAATGATGACCGCCTTATCATAAGTCTTTAAATATCCTTCTAACCACTCGATTGTCGGAAGATCCAGATGGTTGGTCGGCTCATCGAGCAGCATGATATCCGGACGTTTTAACAGCAGTTTGATAAATGCCACTTTCGTCTGCTGTCCACCGGAAAAACTTCCGATCGGGCGTTTCAGATCTTCTAACGCAAACCCGAACCGCTGAAACATAGTCTCCATATCCTGCTGCCACGAATATCCCCGCATTGCCTCCATACGGCTTTGTAAGTTGTCATATTCGCGCAAAAGCTGTTTGTCCGCGGAAGTTTTCATCTCATTTTCAAGTTCCCGCATCCGCTTTTCACACGCAAACACCGGCTCAAATACTTTCTTGATTTCCTCTTCCACGGTCACATCTTTTTCCGTAAAATTAACCTGACGCAGGAAACCAATCTCCTGTTTTCCTGCCATCGTAATACCACATTCCTCATCGCTGTCTAAATTATTCATCGAAATATCGCCCGCGATCAGACGCAGCAGCGTGGTCTTTCCACAGCCGTTTCGTCCTACAATGGCGATTTTTTCTTTATCATGCACCTCAAAATTGACATCACGTAAAATCACATCTCCGCCAAACTGCACGAGGGCATGACTGATCTTATATCTCATGTTTATCTCCATTCCTGCGTAAAATCTTACTTTTACACTAACTCCTCTATCTTTGATAGACTACCTACCTTCTAACACCAGCCGAAGTAATTCATTTGCCCAGTACTCCGTCAATTCAAAGTGAAACACATCTATATATTTTGTTTTCGGATCCATGCCTTTTTCTTTTAAAAAATCCTGCAAGAAACTTTCTATGTTGTAATTCTTATGACTCATAATACTCTTTCTCTCCCCCGGTTTTCATTCATTTTAATATATTCGCTTTCAAACAGAGAACTTTCCCCTTTTCAAATCTCTATGTCAGCCATAAATTACTCGTCTAATTTATACACAGCAACGATCTCGTCACCACAGTATTCTCCATTTTCCACAAACCCATATTTCTTGTATGTCTTTCTTCCATGCTCGTTTTCCGGTTCATAGGAAAGCCAGATATACTCTGCTTCTCCCGCTTTCTTACCTTTTGCAAATGCCACAACCTGATCTAAAATCTGCTTTGCATATCCTCTGTGCTGATATTTAACATCAATCATCAGACGCCACAGGCAGTAGTTATTCTCTGCTATTTCAGGATCATCTTCATCGCCGGTCTTCCCATAGCCCAGCATCACAAAACCAATCAAAAGACCCTCATCATAAAATGCGAGCGGTTTTGCATAATATCCCTCATTATTAACAGCATATGCCTCCGCAAGACTTTCAATATTTGCGGAGACAAAATTCTCCTGCTCTTTTGTCACTTTTAATCTACATACATCCCAGACATTTTTGTTGTAATTTCTTCAAAACGAATCATATTAATCCCCTTTCTTGCGTGTGAAAAATTTTATTTTCACACGAATCTCCTTTCTTTTTCCTCACAGCAGCCGAAATACCTGCTCCGCCGTGGCTGCTATATTTTCCATTGCATTTTCTTTTTTCATTGCTTCTTCTAATGTTGTCACGCCTCTTACGATCGGGAAAAATGCGTCAATCCCTGCCTGATTACAGACGGAAGCTTCCGGTGCAACACTCCCTGCAAATGCAATGACTTTCGCATTATATTTTTTTGCCAGCGCAGCAACACCAACCGGTGCTTTCCCCATGACCGTCTGTGCATCCAGACGTCCCTCTCCGGTCACCACAACATCTGCATTTTTCATTTTTTCTTCCAGACCGGTTGCATGCAAAATCAGTTCCACCCCCGGTATCAGTTCTCCCGCAAGATACGAAAGGAACGCGTATCCGAGTCCTCCCGCTGCACCGGCGCCCTCGCAGTCCGCAAAGTCACATCCAAGACTTTCTTTGGTCACATCCGCATAATGTCTCATTGCTTCATCGATCTGATCTTTCTGCTCTTCCGTCACACCTTTTTGTGACCCAAATATGTAAGTTGCACCCTGTTTGCCGCAAAGCGGATTTTTCACATCACAGGCAATCTGAAATTTTGCACCGGAAAGCAGCGGATTTTTATTTTCAGTCCGGATCACCTCAATCTTTGCAAGCGCAGCCGCGCCCTCTCCCACATCATTTCCATCTTCATCAAAAAATTCAAATCCAAGCGCCTTTAACATTCCGATGCCGCCATCGTTGGTTGCACTTCCACCAATTCCAATCATGAAATTTTTACAGCCGCGTTTCAGGGCATCTGCAATCATCTCCCCCACTCCATAGGTAGATGCACGCAATGGATCTTTCTTTGTCACAAGCGTGATTCCTGCGGCAGATGCCATTTCCATGACAGCCGTTTTTGTCTCTTCTAAAAAACCGTAATAACACGACACTTTTTCTCCAAGCGGTCCTGCCACGGTAACCGGTATTTTTTCTGCTCCCAAACCTTCGATCAGTGCATCCACGGTTCCTTCACCGCCATCTGCGAGTGGACTTACCACTACTTCTGCATCCGGTTTTGCTGCCAGAATTCCTTTCTTTACAGCATTTCCAGCCTCCATGGACGTCATGCTTCCCTTAAATGAATCGATTGCTGCTACTACTTTCATATAAATCACCATTCTTGCGTGTGAAAAATCTTATTTTTCACACTTCCATCTTTCTCTAAGAAGTTAGTTTGTTACTGTTCGCACTTCATCCCAAGCTGCCAGAATGCCACCGCACTTGCAGCCGCCACGTTCAGTGAATCCACACCATGTGTCATCGGAATTTTCACCGTATAGTCACAGTCTGCGATCGTGTGATCTGCCAGCCCGTCACCTTCCGTTCCGAGAACGATTGCTAACTTTTCCTCCGACATCATTTTTTCATCATCTATACTCACGGAGTCATCCCGAAGTGCCATTGCCGCCGTTTTATATCCCAGCTTATGCAGCACATCCATCGCACCGTCCGGCCAGCATGCATTTTTATCAAAATATGTCCACGGTATCTGGAATACTGTTCCCATGCTGACACGGCTTGCTCTCCGGTACAGCGGATCTGCACAGGCTGGTGTCAAAAGAACTGCATCCATTCCAAGTGCCGCCGCAGAACGGAAAATTGCTCCGACATTTGTTGGATTTACCACATTTTCCAAAATTGCAACACGCCTTGCATTCTTGCAAAGCTGCTCCACCGAAGACAGTGCCGGACGGTACATGGCACAGAGCATGCCGCGTGTCAGCTGATAACCTGTGATTTTTGCAAGTACTTCAACTTCTGCCACATAAACCGGGATTACATGCTCATCCTCCCTATAAACCAAAGACTTCTGTGTAAGATCTCGGCTTTGTAACTTTTCGCAGCGCGCAAGGATTTCTTTTGCCTGTGTCTCCACGTGTTTTTTTTCCATCAAAAATGACATCGGCACACAGCCGGCATCTAAGGCACGCTCGATCACCTTCGGACTTTCCGCAATGAAAATCCCCGGCTTCGGCTCAAAATAGTGAAAAAGCTGTGCTTCATTTAAATTGTAATAAATCTGCAGCTCCGGGGCATCCAGATCTTTGATTTCTATAATATTTATCATTGTGTTCCTCTTTTCTCTCCTGTATCAGCGATTGAGCATATGGCAGATAAATTCATTGATTATACCATGTGCAAAATGGCATATGATCAAATTTCAAGCCGGAAAAGAATTCTTCCCTCCTCAAGCTCTCCCCAACAATTTACCGGCGGCTCCTTCGTTTCTTTAAATCCACAATCCGAATGCATTTTTATTGATGATAAATTACTTTTTCCTATAATGCAATCTATCTTTTTTGCGCCTGTGCTTTTCAAAAACTCCGTTACATGACGTATCAGTTTTTTACCATATCCTCTGTTTCTCTGCCCCGGTCTCGTCTCAACTGCCTCAAAAAACCATTTCCCCGGCTCTGACTCAACTGCCCTGAGTCCGCATACCCACTGTTTTTCTACAATTTCAACAAAAACCATCTGCTTTGGATTTTCGATAAACTCCTTTAAAAACGCCGCATATGATGCCTCCATTTCATCACGATTTTTAAATTCCCCCTCCATATCCGCCATGGATTCTGCATATAATAAAAACATTTTTTTTATTACCTGTTCATTTACATTTTCAATCCGTTCTAACATTTTTTATCCTCCTCTTCTGATCGCCAGATTACAAAAACGGTCGGATCACAGCTTTACAGTTCCACGACACGCGTTGAAGCTGTTCGGATTTCTCCGTCTGTCACAAGCAATTTTACATAACTGCTGCCTGACTGCGGTGTATTGATCTGCTGCACATTTTTCCTCTCATAACCTGCCTGTCCGATATTTACCTGCTGCAGAATCGTCTTGATCAGCGTCGATTTTCCACATCCGTTTTCTCCATGTAAAAAGACACGCTCCCCCTGCACCAGTTCAAAGGTCAGATTATTCAATACATCCTCACCTGCACTTTCATACCGCACCGAAAGTTCCCTGCAGGAAATCAGACGTTCCTTATGATAGGAAAGCGGCATAATTTTTAAACTGACAGGCTGTTCAATATCCTGCAAAAGCCCCTCTTTCTCCTGTATTTTCCTCTCCATTCGGCGTTCATACTGTGTCACACGGCTCTGCATCTTTTTTGTCTTGGCACCGATATATGCTCTCGTTGCACCCGAGCGGTCATGCTCTTTGACCGGATCATAGCCTATTTTCGTCGCTTCGTTTTTATCCGCCCACTTTCGGCTTCTTGCCGCCGCCTGTTTTAAAGATGCGATTTCTTTCAAATGTTTTTCATTTTCCTCCATCGCAAAATGATCCATCCGCGTCTTGTTTTCCCACCAGCTTGAAAAATTGCCGCTCTGTACCTCGATCGTCTTTCGATTTAAAACCAGTACATGATCAATGCAGGCATCTAAAATATCTCTGTCATGCGATACCAGGATAAACCCTTTTTTCCCGCGCAGATTTAAAAAAGTCGTTTTTCCTTTTCCATTTCTCCCGATCAGACCTAACTTCCAGTCCGTATCAATCCCAAAAGATACGTTTTCAAAAACCGTATCAAAACTTCCCTCATAACCATATGTGAGATCTGTTACCTGAATCTGTGACATAAAAATCTCCATTCTTGCGCTGCTTTCAAGCGCATCTCAAGTTTGTGCGTAAGCACAAATCTTGCGTGTGAAAAATCTTATTTTTCGCACTATCCTCCTAGTTTTGCGGAGCAAAATGCGAACCCACTGGCGAGCAGAGGATTTTCCTCCTAGAACAAAGAGTCGCTTGCGACTCTTTCGCGCTCGAGCGGTGCTGTTTACAGCTAACTTCTACTCTGCGAGATGCGCATCCCGCCCGGAGGGCTTTTAATTCATAGGACGTAATTTCCTATGAATTAAAAAAATCCCATGCTGCCATGGGATTTTTCTTACACCTCACATATTTTATGATCACATCTGGCAGACAATAGATTGCACATTGTAAGATAAAATCGATTGTCCCGAACAACAAAATGTCCGTTTCCGCCATTTTTTAACACAAAAAAGAGAGGATACAAGAATCAAATCCACTTTTGGCAACATGATATGTAGTACTGCACCTCTGCAATACTGCTGCAACTTCAGATTTACACAACATATCATGCACTTTATTCCTTATACCGGTGCAATATATGCCATGTATCATCCCGAATCAGCAGACAAACGTATGCCCTATATGACACACATTCTCTTGCTGACTCTGTTTTCTTTCATGTTTCAAAAGTAAATTATCTCCGCATTGGTTCCTCTCCTTTAAATTTCTATTGCAATAGTAGCACAATGCCATTTTTAATGCAACCAAAAATTTTTACGAAAAATCTTTCGTTACCGGTCACACAATAAATATGCACAGCAGCAATCTCTACTCCACATTTTTGAGTGCCTGATCCATCGGGATCTTTTTGATACGCATAAAGTCCAGTATCATTACAAACAGATATCCGATCAGCACAAATGCAAACATTTTCACATATCCGGCTGGCTGGATCACAAATGCAAACCATCCACTGTAACTAAACAAGATCGCCTTCCATGCCAGATTCATAACAAACGCTCCAAGTACAACACTGACCGCATCTTCGATCACAACCATGATCGTTGTGGAAAGCAGATACAGGCTGGCGATTTCTTTATTCTCATATCCAAGAATCTTTGTCATTGAAATTGCATTCTCATTTTTCTCAATGATCAGCTTTGTCAGAAGATAGATCAAAACTGCGGAAAGCAGGATACAAAGTATCTGGAAATAATCCATATAAGATCCCATGGAATGATCTAACTGGTCACACATCTTTGTGATATCACGCTCGGTGATCACCGTTGCAATATCATCTTCCGACAGATCTGCAAGCTCTTCATTTGAAAAATATCCACTGAATGCCTCTTCATCCAGCTCAAATACCATGCGGTAATTTTCAATCGGCATAAATACTGCAATGTTTACGCACTGGTCATAAATTCCGGCTACCGTAAACGTATACTGTTTGTTTTCATATTTTTCATCCAGTGAAACGGTATCCCCGACATTAAGTTCATATTTTTCTGAAAATGATCTGGAAATATAAACTTCATCTTCCTGCAGGGACTGCATACCTTTTATTTCTACATACTTACTATCGTCTGAAATACCGTAAACAGAGACTTCCTCATCTATTACATCGCTTTTTTTCTGCAAAGAACACATACTGAATTTTTCTGCGTCTTTATTGTCCGTCGTCAGTACATTTCCATCTTCATCCTCAAAAGATTTCAGAACATACTGATACTTTGCAAACATCATATTTTTTGCATTTTCTTTGTAATAAGAAAGCGTATCCGGCATTCCCACTGCCATTGCAAGCATCACCATGATAAAGAAAATTCCCACAAACAGAATCAGATAATTTGCCACATTCTGAAACATGATGCGCAGACGGAATCTGTTAAAAAATTTAAAATGTGGCAGCCGCATTGCTTTTTTGCGTTTTGTTTTTTTCAGATCATGCCTCAGAAACTGTAACGGTGTATGCTGCATCATTTTAATAATGACGATCAGATTGACCATAAACATCAGCACGACCGGTATCAGGGTTGTCTTAAAAAATGCATCCGGATTCCAGATCGTCTCATAGGTCGGAAGGCTGTAACTGTTATAATACATGGATACCACAACATCTTTAAATACCGTATAGCCAAGCACATTTCCGACTAATGCGGAAATCAGGGTAACGATAACCGGCATAGACAGATAATGGCGTACCAGCTCCCCTTTCGTATAGCCGGACTCACGCAATGTTCCGATCGCAGATGACTCTTTTGTGATCGTATTGCTGATCGTAACTGCAAAAATAAATGCGATGATGACAATCAGAATATCAAGCAGCACACCTCCCATTGCCTCATCAGAGCCCATGTCGTCGGTTGCAAAATGAATCGCCGGATTCGCATATTTTGGCACATAATCTTCAATCTCATTGTCATTTACCACGGTCTGTGTGAGCAACGCCCGCATAAAATCATCCGACTGGTTTTTCTCTTCTTTTTCATCTGACGGCTCATTTTCATACTTCCATGCATAATCGTAATGAATCGTCTTATGTAACTTCGCAAATCCCTCATCTGTTACCATTGCAACGTTAAACTTTAAGGCATCAAACATCAGATCCGTGCTTTTTTCGTGCAGTGTGGAATAGTTGACATATGCGATCAGACCAACGACCTGATATTTTTCTTCTCCGACTGTGATCTCATCGCCGACTTTTATCCCGACATTGTCAGCATGCATACGGTCAATGGCAATTTCATCCTCTTTTTCCGGGAAACTTCCGTCCATCAGGCATGCAAAATTGATATCATCTGTCTTTGCAAAAACACGGACTGTTCCATCCGAAGTTCCGTCGTTGTCATGATCTTCCTCTTCATCCCTGTAAAAATTTTCATACAGATGAACCGGAGTTTCCTTAAAATCAGGATCGTTCAATTCATATTTTTCTTCTGCATCCGCATATTTCTCGTTGATCTCATCTAAAACCTTGTTCCAGGCTTCGTCGTATGCTTTCTCATATGCCTCGTCATGTGCCTCATCAAACGCTTTCTCATACGCCTCGTCATGTGCCTTAGGATATGCTTTTTCATATGCTGTATCATAGGCTTTGTTGTACTGCCCGGACTGTTTTGCCTGTGCCACTGCTGTATCAAGCATAACTCCCGCAGTTGTTTCATCAAGTCCCTGCGCCATCAGCATCTGCTTTATCTGTGCATTAAAAGAAACATCAAATTCTGACTGGAACTCTGCATCAAATTTTTCCTTAAATTCTGTTTCAAACTTCTCATCAAATTCTTTTTTGAACTTTTCTTCAAATTCACTATCGAACTTTTTATCCAGCTTCTTTTTTGCCTCATCAATGTAATACTGTCTGACATCTGCTTTATCGCCTGTCTTAATTGCATCAAGCAGTGTTTCGTCTGCTTTCTTTTTTAATTCAAAGTGTCCGTCTTCCAGCTTGTATCTGCCAACACCCTCATCAGCCGCTGTCATCATACTCTCGTTTGCAACATACATGCCTGACACAAAGCCGATCATCAGAATCAGGAACAGACTTACCACAAGATACTTTTTCCAGTCTCCTGTTAATTCTCTCGGTATTCGTCTGATAAGCGGATTTTTGATTTTTTTCTTTTTCATACTAATCTCCATTCTTGCGCTGTTTTTAAGCGCATCACAAGTTTGTGCGCCAGTACAGCTCCCTACCACTCCAGATCTGCCGCTGAAATTTTATGTTCATTGATATCGTTATGACGCACTGCCCCATCACGGAGTTTGATGACATGGTCTGCCATATGCCGGATTGCCTCGTTATGTGTAACCATGATAACTGTATTACCATATTTGACATTGACATTCTCAATCAGCTTTAATATTTCCTTGGAGGTATTGTAATCAAGTGCTCCGGTGGGTAGTGTACTGTTAGTACAAACAATAAACAACATCTATTATAAAGAACAGCATGGATTTTATGGATAAGCCGCTATTCCATCATTGATAACCGCATGGATAATGTATGGAAAAATCATGGAAAAGGAAAATCTCTTTCCCACCATTTTCCCACAACATTTTCCACCCGGTTAGCAACGATTCCATAAACAGCAGCTTAACCACAAACTCCACCCTGCGGTTAAGGTCTGCTAGTATCCTCTTATTTTGTTTTATTTTATAAAATAGCATTTTAACACTAAAAAAGACCCCACCCCAGCGTTGTTACACCGGAATGAAGCCTTTTTGTTATCTCTCATTTTCTCTTTCACTCTACATTCACAATCTTCCAGTTATCCCCCTTCTCCAGCGTCAGCTTATACTGCATGATCTGTGTGATCTTCAGATCCTGGTCGAGGTATTTTACATAAACTTCTGCTTTCGTCTGATCACCTTCCATATAGTAGGCTTTTCCTGCCAGTCCATCATATACATAATTCTTTCCGATCGCCGGAAGGACACCATCCTTTACATAATAGACAAGCTCCTTCGCCGATGCCTGGGGATACAGCTTGAAAAACGTATTCAAAAAATCTTCGATCTGTGTCTGGGTTTTTAAATCTATACTCCCGTCTGTTTCTTTCGCTTTTACTTCATAAGAAGATTTTCCCGGCAGTGCATACGCTGTCGGGTTTTTTACAACTAACATTTTTCCATTTTCATCTCTGTGTACCACTGTCTGATACACATTGCTCTGATCCGTGGTCTGTTCACCCTCCGATATCCGCTGTTTTACACCATACGTTACTTCGTATTCTGTATCCGTAAGATCCTTCACAGACCAGATATCTACGGATTCAACCTCCGCTGCAGTCGGACAGTCGGTCGTGATCATTCCATGATCCATAAGCTGCAGCGTCTCTGGAAGATATTTTTCCAGTGTTTTTTCTCTCTTGCTGATCTCCCGGTCTGTATTTTCCCAGGCATGATATACACC
>ULQA01011377.1_pt1 | contig 11754 bp, 11 predicted proteins | sample 1954001 | NCBI WGS metagenome assembly ULQA01 (sample SAMEA4835643, study PRJEB28245) | human gut metagenome | biome: gut microbiome; material: fecal sample | place: Denmark | collected 2008 | reverse complement strand
TCAAAGAAATCGGGTTGTGCTGACTGCTGTTCTTTCTGTTTTGTTTTAACAGAAAACAAAGAAATTGTGTAACTCATTTACGATCTTCCTTCTTATAAATATTATAATTTACCTATCACTTCACTATTTCCACAAAAGTCTCCCACCAAAATGATGGAAGACTTTTTAAATAATTTATCACCTTATTTCCCTTCGGTCAATGAGTGCAACTCCGTAAACTCGCTCAATTCAACAACTCCCTTTTAGACCTACTTTTTCTTGCTTTTAGTATCAAAACAGTATCACGGAGAAGTTCTTCAGGTCGTGTCAATAATTTTTCGCAAATTCAGAAATAATACTCTATAAAAATGCCCTTTCAGCCCTAAAAAAATCTTACTCAAAACTTCCAAACACCAAGGATATTCTAAAAGAGCTTGATTCATTGCATGAAAAAAAGAATACCCTAATGCAAGAGTATTCTTCTTCAAAATCCGATATGAAAGAACTGTATCAAATCAGAAAAAATTATGAGAAATATATAGAGAAGGAGATTGAGAGGTAGTTGGATTTGATATATATTTACAATAGAATTGTTCTAAAGTTTTCTTTTAGTTTTGTGCAAATAAACTGTTTCTCTAAATTTTTACTAACGCTTAAATATTCAATAATATCATTCATAAAAGATATATTATAAGTTGTATGAAGCCCCTCGGTAAAGGGGGCGTCGCTTTCAAGGAGTATTCTATCTATTGGAATCATATTAATAATAGTTCTCCCATTTTTACTCTTTATCATTTGTTGATTTACGGAGAAAAAATAACCTCTCGATATTGCAATTTTTAAATTACTTAAATTACCAGTGTACCAATGCAATATTACTTTTCCATCAAATCCATCAAGAATTTTCAAACAGTCATTTTCTGCCTTTCTTGTATGAACACTTATTATCTTTTTGTTATCAGCTTTACATAAATCAACAATCTTTTTGAATACTTCTTTTTGCTTATCTACATTTTCTATATTTGAGGCAGAATAATCTAACCCAATTTCTCCAATATAACGTGTCGTTTTAAAATATTTTTCAAAAATACTAATTTGAGCATAATATTGTGAGGCCAACTCTGGATGAAAACCTAATGCTAATCTTACATATTTATAATCCCAATTCTCGGCATAGTATTTCCTATACAAATCTGGTAGGTTTGTTACTGCAAGAGTATAAGACTTCTTATCTTCAATATATTTCAAAACTTCATTTTTATTTTTGTATAGGTCAAAGTGCATATGCATATCCATATAAAAGTTAGGCATCCAATTCCTCCAAATATGTTTTTAGTTCCTCCATACCTCTAATATATAGATTTGCATAATCTTCAATATTATTCTCTATAAAGCCACTAGATTGAATTGTCATAAAAGCGTATTTAGGATTAAATTTTCTTAATCCTAAACGATACGAATTTAAACAAGTTTTAGAAACCTTGCCTCCATTAAATTTATTATCCCTATATGAACTTTGATCTATAATGCCTGCACGCATGATTGCTGCTTGTCTTATTACGCACGGTAAACAGTAACCACAATGCCTAGCTTCCTTTTCTTTTTGCATTCTACCATTATCCGGATGTGAACAAGACATTGTATTATCCAAATTTTCTCTAACAAAAGATTGATTTTTGCAGTTCAACAACATTTCACCCTTAGTTTTAAATTGATACGGATTAACTAACGTTACTTTTAATTCAATTAAATCTAACAACTTTTGAAACAAGCTCATATAATGCGGGTGTGTTGTTCTTGTGCTACTTGTACCTATTCGAGAAAATGTGCTAGGAATATTTAATGAAATAAAACCATTTTCTGGTATAATCAGATGAACTTGCTTCCTCAAACATGATGCAACTGCTAATGCATGAGAGAAAAACATGAAGGAACGTGTTCTTGTAGTATCTTCAACACCTGACACAACCTTTGCATAGTACTGATGGAAATCTCTTGATTCTAATGAATATTTATTAATAAACTTTTCTTTAAGAATATCTTGAAATTCCTTTGTTCCTTTCCCGCCACCATAATGGCTCACGAATAATGTTTTATCACTATTACTTTCCAACAAATCAATTGTACCAATAAACGAATCCATTCCGCCTGAAAACATACAAATTTGATCATAACTTTTTATTTTTTGCTTTGATTTTTCCCATTTATTGTTGTTTATCTTTTCCTCTTCAGATTGTTCTCTTCTTCTAAAAATAAAAGTCCATTTGTCGCCGCTTAAAAAATTCAACATTTCCTCAAGTGTTGATTTTGCATTTTGCCACATATCATATTCTAAAATAGGCATGAATATGGAAAACTCTCTACTCCATCCATCATGTGCATCTTTTCTTAAACATAATCTATCTGCCGCAAAAACAGCCATAGAAATGTAAAGCAAATCTAACGCTTGTTGACTGTACCAATATGGTAACTTGTTTTTATTCTTCCAAAATGTATATGAAAAAGAATTTGAATCGAAAAAATCAACATTTATTGCTTGTTCATCAACTTCAAAAGTATCTGTTTTATTTATGTGACAAACTATTTTCATAAGATTCCCTCCATAACTTTCAAACAGCATTCATGCATATCTCTAATTGTAGACGAAATATTTTTATTTATTATATTACCTTGCTTATTAAACTCAACATCCACAATTCCCATAATCATATCTTTAAATTCACATTCCGTAGCATATGAATCATCTGCATTTGTTATATACATTTCTAAACGACTACCTAAGTCTTTCATCATTGTAATCCAAATATATGCACCAACATATTCCTTTAAAGCTTCATGCATTAATTCAATTGACATATTATTTAGAGAGTCTATATCCATAGAATTATTTTCAACATAATCAAATACTTTAGATAGAGCTGCTTGTGTAGCTTCCTTTGCCACAATATCTTCTTTAGTGCTTGAATTAGGTGCAATTACATCTACTAACCTAGAAAAAATCGCCTCTACAGATTTTCCTTCGTATTCAATTCCGAGATTTTTAAAAGTTACCTTCACACCACTAGTGACAATACCATTAAAAAAGCTCCCCAGATTTCCTCCAGCTTTCCTTCCAGAGTATGACTGTGAAGCCAAACTTCTAGCTCCACCAGCTGCTCTAACATATTGTCTTGCTATATGTTTTGCGGAACTGTATGTACCACCACTCTTTACAAACTTTGACATATCCGACTTAACTGTCTTCCATTTGACTGGTTCCATTACATCAGTGTCTTCATCTTGATTAGGGTTATAATCTTCTGGTAACAAGGGATTTCTATCATTCCTACCATTAAAAATACTTGATGTCCCCATAATCCCCCTCCTCTTATACTATTTTTCTAATAGCTTTTCTATTCCAATTTTTAATCCTTGTTTGTTCTTATCCCATTTAGATGCTATATCTAAAATTTCTACTTTCTTATTCATTTTATTTGCATATTCAGCTATATAACTTATACAACCAAGATTTATTTGCGAGCCACTAAGTGATTGTAAATAACTGAGAGTATCGTTGGTTAACTCAGTTCTTTGCTGCGCAAACAGTAGAAATGATTTCATCAATTCTTTGGCTATTGTTGTTTCAGATACCATGGAAGAATTCATAGCCTCAAGAATTGCAGCGGCATCAGCATCTGATATATTTGCAACAGATTTAATTGCTTGTTGAATTTTAACGTCTGATTTTGAAAGAAGTTGTTCCAATATTTCTTGGGATTCTGGTGAAAGAAAAGATGATATACGACTAATTTTTTCATCCAACGAGGTTCTTGTAAAATAAAAATATGTATTGAGGTTTTCCTCAGATAATTTAGGATCTATTTTACACCAATTTAAAAACCAATTATCTTCTCTCCAAATTTTTAACTTATCGCTATTCTCTGGTGTACCATTCTCGAATAGTGTTAATTCTTTACTTAAACTATTATCCGCTGCCATCTCTGCTATTTTATTGAAAATTCTTGGTTTTATATATTCCAACATCATTATCTTTGCAAGAATTTTTCTATCCAATTTCTTATTCTTATAAGATGCCATTTGTAATCTCATATACATGGAATTCAAGAATCGTTTACACTGACGAGGGTTTCCATGCAATCCATTAGATAAAACAAATGCCAGCTGATTTGCAATAGAAAGTGATTCTACAATATTTAAATAATCATCGTCTTTATTTGAAAATAAAGTTATAACTGATTCGATCTTAAATCTCTCGAAATCCTCTTTTTTCTTCTCAACTATCCATGATAGAGCTTTTTGAAAATTTTCTTCCGATAATTCTGACTGTAAAAGTAAACATGCAATATAAATTTCCATCTCATCTGCATTTAATTGTGGGATGCGAATAGGATATTGTATTAATTTCTCAAGATATTCTTTCCCAATATCAATCTGAATGCCTTCTATATCTCTAAATTTACTTTTAACTGCATACGAAATATGACGTTCATCAGCACCAATAACGAAAGCAACTTTTCCCTCAAAAAGAAATAATTTTATTGCTTCAAGCGTTTCTAAAATAGTATCTGGTCTACATCTATCCAACTCATCTATAAAAACAACTAAACGACTAATTTTTGTTTCTTCTAACAAAGATGCAAATGCTTTTTGAAATTTTCTAATATCCTCACGTAACTCTTTGTTATTTAATTCGCTTTCAATATTAGATTTAATTTTTTCTAAATCAGTAACTTCTATTTTTTCTTGACCATATTTCAAGACTTGATTCATTGTTATACCAAGCAAAGAACCAATCCCTCCTGTCACTAAAAAATCAGTTCCATACTTCAATGCACCTTTTACAAATTTAAATTTATCAACACTTTTATATAACCCTTTAATAATTTCTTGTGCCTTTGTAGTTAAGTGTTTTTCTTTACTAATCTCATCAAGAATAGTACCTAATATCGCCGTTTTGGCATCTTCATAATTTTCAAACAGCCAACCATTAAATACTAAACATTTAATTTTTTTATCTTCCCTAATCAAACGCTCTTTGCACATATACATCAAGCTTGACTTTCCACTCCCCCAGTCACCATATACTCCAATACTCGCTGGTAAAAGAGAATCATCTGTAATGATACTTTGAAGCGTTTGTATTAAGTAATCGTAGTCAAGAAAATCAAGCTCAGTTTCACTATCTTTCCACATTTATTCACCTCATATATCAGGATAATTTCTTAGTCTAGTTGCGTTCGCAAACCTTGTTCCATGCGATTTTATGTTCAAAATTAATTTCAGTGTTTTCGGATAAGTTCTTTACATACTTCTCAACAAAAATATCTGTGTTATCAAGTAATCTCAAATAATATTTTAATGTAGGAAACACACCATTCACTATGATTTGACATCCATGTTCTTCTCTGATTTTACATATCATTTCATCTATTGCCACTCGATCATCCTCACTAGGTGCAACAGTACTTAACAAATAGTATCTTTGTACAGGTTTTTCACTTATTTTTTTATAAGCATCCTCAATCATAATTGCATTGACTGGTATTTCAAACTTAACTTCAACCACTTCATAAATAGAATTATCATTGTCATTTCGAACAACAATATCCCCGGTCTCTCCACTACTCTTATCACAACTATTATGAGATGCTAGCTTATCTAAAGTTTTTCCATTAAAGCGTTTAAGCTCATCTGTAATACACTGATAAACACTATATAATGCAACAACAGGAAGTATAGACGCTCCTCGACTTTTGTATTGAAAATAAAAATGCTCATGTAAAGATTTCATGATCTCATTAATTGTTAGTGAAGTTTCCTTTTCTATTGGATTAACAAGAATCACTGTCTTATCTTTTTTACATTTAATGCTATACGCCATTATAGCTGTCACATATTTTTCGGAATCTGCTCCATTTACTTCAACGTCATTAAGAATATTCAAAAATGCCGCCTTTACATTTTTGTTCTGAATTTTCCCTGGAAAATCTAATTCATACGGGATATTTTGTTCAAGACTTCTAGTTAACCAACCAGACTCTTTCATTCTGAGGGGTGAAAAATTCACCACCGGATTTACCGGCATTACTTGCATAATTTGAAATCAAATACTCATAGGCATCGCCAAAAGCATCTATGTCGTTATTCTGAAAGTTTCCAAAATTAATTCCAGCTATTCCTGTTAATATATCTGCTAGGCGCTTATTTTTTTCTGCTACAGTTCCACCTAAACGGTTACTTGTTGTATCCACATCTTCAAACAAACCTTTGATATCATTTTCCGATGCAAATCCTACAGCACTTCCTTCAATAGCCTTAAATATATTTGCTAAATCCGTATTTAAATTTTCATTATCTTTAGCTGTTTTAACAATATTTTTAAACAACTGGCTTGGCAATATAAAAAATCCCTTATCTTCAACAGTATTGGGTCTAAAATCCTCTTCTGCTTCCTCATCGGAAATTTCGGCATAATCAAATTCTAAATCTCCGGCATCATGTTCTGCCGAATTAAAAAATTCCGTAATGTTTTCGGAAATAAATCTATAGAATAAAATCCCCAAAATATACTGCTTGAAATCCCAACCATCTACCGCACCACGAACATCATCGGCAATCGCCCAAATTTTTCTGTGAAGTTCTGTTCTCTGTATTGTTTCACTATTTCCGCTTGCAAAATCCGACATTTTCTTTACCTCACTTTATTGATCAAGCTTTGAATTAAGTCTTTGTCTTCTATCTTCGTAATACCAAAACTCTTTTTACCAGCATCTTTTATAGAAGCTCCAATATGATAAACTTCTGTTTTGTCTATGACTAAAAATCTATCATGAAAATCTGTGGTTGTCTTTACGGAGAGTTTCGAGTATTGAGCGTTGAATTTTATTATATCTTTCGCTGATAAGCTGCCTTTACCTGCTGTCGCAATGACAACATCCACGCCCTGATTTTTCTTGCACAGGATATTCAAAGTATATACATCCACATAGTTGTCAATTAGAATTATTTTCTTCTTTGCCTTCCTAATAAGTCCAACGATGAAGCTGAATGCATCATATATTTGCCCGTTGAAAAAGATATTTTGCTTGACCTCAGTATTAGCTGCTATGTAATTAAATACTTCCTCAAACTTCCTATCTGTTTCTAATTGCTTTATCTCAATTCTATCCAACCTTGAAAACAACTCTTGATTTGAAAGCAAAAATCTTCTCATCTCCACAAAGCTGTTCATGATTTTAACACTTACTTCTACAGCGATATCACTTTTAAGTACAGCGGAAAGCATGGCGATTCCTTGTTCTGTAAAAACATATGGCATATATCTTCTGCCACCATAATTATTATTTGAACTTGAGCTTCCATTTTGGAATCTCAAGTTTTTATACTCATGTTCTGTTAATTGAAAACAAAAATGTTCGGGAAATCTTGATAAATTCCTTTTAACAGCTTTATTTAAATTACCGGTAGTAACTTGATATAACCTTGCAAGATCACTATCCACCATTACCTGCTGATTTCTAAATGTATAAATCATATTTTTTATATCTTTATTATCAACAATAACGTGATTTTTGTCTTCTGCCATAAATACCTCCCATCTTTTTCCTTGAGCCAGTCACGATTTGTAACTTCCGGCTTGTTCTTTTAAGTTGAGATTTCATTTTGTCATCTCAAAATTCATTTATTTCCCTTCCTCTACAATCGAAACCATATCTCCAAAATCTACATTGAGCTTTATTCCTATACGATACAAAACATCCATACTTACAAATTCTCCTCTTCCCATTTTAGATACGGTTGCAGGAGATAATTTGCAGACTTGTGCCAGTTCTTTTTTATTCATATTCTTATCTATCAGAATCTTCCACAATCCATTATAACTGACTTTCATATATTCACCTCCTATTTATAAGTTTATGAAGTTATTTTATGAATATTATAGCATTCTCTATAAAATATCTCCAAAACGAAATATCTATCAAGGTAATTTCCTTTCTTAGACAAACAAAAACCGTAACTTTTCGCTACGGTTTCATTAGTTTATCTATTCCTTTATTAAAATACAGGAAAACTTTCAAAAGAAAACGCTCTTATTCCCACTCGATATGTCTATTGATATAGTTTTATATAAATAGCATAAAATCAAGGTTTTTGTTATCAAATTTATCCTTATTATCCGTTTTATTTCTGTTTATCTGATTTTTTGCAAGCATATTGCAAGCACAAAATTATTTCTTAACTTTCTAATGACATATCTATTAAAATTCTATTATATTTACAATCCTATCATCTTGTTATAATGCTCTATATAACCTTCAGTTTCAAATACTTTTTTAAATGCCTCTCGAAAACTATCATAGTTAAACTCCTTTATATCAAAAATGTTTTGACCTTTCGAATGCGATTCTCTATTCATATACCTATTAAAGGCCATATAACTTGTCTTTTGCAATTCAGGTCTTTGAAATACTTGAGCAAAGTCCTGCTTTTCCACAAAATTGAAAAAGTATTCCATTACATTTCTCATGCAGTTCGCTATCAATGCCGGAGCCTGTTTTTCATCTTTTATAATATGCCAATATGCCTGATAATCGTTTTGAATATCTTCATATTTCATATCTTCAAAATAGCTGCTCTCTGTATTTTTACATATTCTAAAAAGTTTCTGGGTTTCCTTCCGCTCTGTATGATTGGTATTAGTTAACTCATAAAAGAAATATAGACTATGAGTCAGTATAAATAGTTGATTATACTTTTTAGTCCTTAGAAACTCATTATGTATTAATCTTCCAATATTGAAAACATAAATGTGTGACAAACTGGATATAGGATCATCAATCACTACAATCTTCTTGTTTGAAGCTTTTTCAGCTGTTGATTCCCCCTTACATAATTCAATAAAATATAGAAAACTTATTACCATTTTTTCGCCTTCGCTCAATGTTTCAAAGACATCTTCATCCGAATCCTCACGTTTTAGTCTATATAATGCCTCCTCCTCGGAATATTTTTCTATAGTAAAATCCGTAATTCCAATATCTATCAGTCCATTCTTTATGTTCTCTACCGCTTCATCAATATTTACTGTTTTCTTTCGATTTTCCTCTATCAGTGCTGTATTAGTATTAATCTCAGATATTTTTGTTTCTAAATCCTTTTGGGCATTTTTTACTAATTGCTCATAAGCCTTTTCATTTTTTACATATAACTCAATTACAGAATTATATTTTTTACGCATAAGCTGCCAAAATCTATCCTTGATTTTACTCTTAGATCCTTTTATATCAGCAATCCTTTGATTATACAAAGCAATTTCGCTGTTAGAATTTTCAATGATACTGTTTATAGATGCTATTATTTCACTAATTGGCTGCAGTGAGACCTGAATGCTAGGGGTCTTTGCCTTCTCTCTCAAAGTATTTAGATTATGCTCCGATACAGAAATAAGGTTCGCACTAAGATTTTCTATTTCCGCTTTCTTTTTTTCGAGAAAAGAATCCTCTTTAATGGCATTCAAAAAATCAGTCACTTTCTTTATTTCCTTATCGTATCTATAAATCATCTGCTCAATCTGAGATTTGTCTTGATTATAACTCTCATCAAAATAAGCATTGATTTGGTCAAGAAAGTTCTGTGTAATGGTTTTTTGCTGACAGAAAGGACATAATCCTTTTTCACCATCTATGTGAACATATTTAATTCCTGTATTAACCCAGTCCGAATTTCCTAACCCTTCAATCACTGTAGCTACCGAACTGTTCTTATTTCCAACAATGACTTTAGAAAGCAATTCGGATTGCTCAATATCATCAATATTAATAAGAACTTTTGATAAAATCTGTCTGCTTTGATTTTCACCTTGAAGCTGCTGAGCTTCTTTCTTCAAATCATCTACAGAGTAATCAATCTCACCTTCCTTTTTTTCTAAGGAAACAAGATGTTTAAAAAGGGTCTCTTTATTACCTTTTAGTCCATCTAGACAAAACTTTAAAACCCTATCACCGCCAGCGTATTCCGTCTTAATTTTCCATACTTGTTTCTTGTACTCTTCAATTTCGCCTAAGTGTTTTTGCCTATCTTTTGCCCTTTTCTCTTCAATTTTCCTCTTTTGCTCAGTCAGCTTTTTTACTTCAGCATTTGCATTATCAATTGCTTTTTGAGCTTCAGCATTTCTCTTTGATAAGGTGAATATGCCATGTATTCCCTGTGGTTCATAAAAGATATCGTGAACAAATTTCTTATTATAAACTAATATTGTATCGTTATCTTCAAGCCCCTCTATTCTACATTGCGAAAATCTTGCTCCCGACTGTTCATAAAGGAATTCTGAAAAAGTACTCTTTCCTGTCCCATTTAATCCATATAACAAGTTTACTTTTTTATCAGTTTCAAGCACTGCCTCTTTCTTATAGCTTGCTACTCCATTTAAAACTATTTTAGATATCATTTCAATCCTCTCAATTTTTTGCTTCGTTATTGTGTTATCATTTATACCTTCTATAATATTATGATTTTCATCCAGATATTAAGTTAGCACCACCTTAACGATTTTAGTACACCCACAATCGATCTATCGTTACTACTTTTATACACCAAGTATTTTAAAAACTTATTTGCAAAATGTTCAGGTGCTTTTTCTCCTAAAATCTAGTTCATTATACCTTCAAAGTTTTTTGTGCTTGTTAAATAGGAGCTTGTTAATGCCTTAATATTTTTATCTTATCATTCCTTTTCCATTCTAATTCTTAAATATTTTATTAAATCCTATAATAATGTTGAGTGTATCTACTACATTTATTTAATCCCCCTATTTCCATCTACAATCTATTGATATAATAGTTGTAGGCATTCCTATAATTTGGATATCAAACTTTAAACTTGATTCAACCTTAGTCGAAGCATTATGAATTCTGAAACTAAATTGCCAACCACCATCAAGATATAATTCCAAGGTGTTTTTGCTACCTGGTTTATATTCTAAACTTACAATTCGTGTTGGAAGTGTTGATATTGGCAACTCAATGCTTCTCTTTTTCTTATTCCCCTGCTTATTTAAAGTGCCTCTTAAATTATAACTTTGAATTTGAGTTGTTCGTTTGCTATCAATTCCAATAACTTTATAAAAATCAAATTCTCCAAGTAAGTACTCCACCATAAGTTTTGGTATATCTTTTCCATATAAACTGCTTTTTCATTCTAATTTACCTTTAAAAGCATCCAACAACGGAACATAAATATCATCTTCTTTATTATATAAATCACCCCACTTAGAGCTTTTATATTTCCCAATATCAATCTACTCAAAAATAGACTTAATATCTTCCAAGTACTGTTTAGAACAATTTACTCCCACTCAATCGTGCTCGGCGGTTTGGATGTGATATCGTAAACCACTCTGTTCACGCCTTTGACTTCATTGCAGATTCTTCTGCTCATTTCATCAAGGACTTCCCAGGGGAAACGGAAGTAGTCGGCGGTCATACCGTCGGAACTTGTGACGGCTCTGATGCCTACGGTGTAATCGTATGTTCTTTCATCACCCATGACGCCTACACTGCGGATTGCGGCGGGAAGTACGGCAAAGGACTGCCAGATTTCGTTATAGAGTCCTCTTTCTTTGATGACTTCTCTGACGATGGCATCTGCTTTACGGAGGATATCCAATCTTTCCGGGGTAATTTCACCGATGATACGGATTGCTAGTCCCGGACCAGGGAAAGGCTGGCGGTTGATAACGTCTTCGGGGAGTCCCAGTTCACGTCCCAGCTGGCGGAC
>ULQA01068693.1_pt1 | contig 11917 bp, 7 predicted proteins | sample 1954001 | NCBI WGS metagenome assembly ULQA01 (sample SAMEA4835643, study PRJEB28245) | human gut metagenome | biome: gut microbiome; material: fecal sample | place: Denmark | collected 2008 | reverse complement strand
CAAGCCGTTTTGAAATTAGATAACGTGGTTCAAACTGGCTCTGGTCTATTCTCGGTTTCGGAAACCACTCCAATAAAGTATGTCTTTGACGTTAATTCTGGAACTGCTATTAGTACAGATGAAACCTATATTCCCAAGACGGTCTTTCTACTAAACAATTCAGGGAAAGTGGCGGAGTTTTATACTTTCACTCCCGATGGTGGTATGACCGTAAACCTGCAAGTAAACTACAATGACAGGTCTAAAACCACGGAGAATGTCACGCTTCAGAGCGGATATGCTACTACGTTGGAAGGTGATTTGGAAACGATGGAATTTGATTTACTTGTTATCAAAATATAAAAATCTATGTTATAGAACAATATTCTTTACTTTTATTCCGTTCTATTTCTTCAAATTAAAATGTTTTTTTAAGTTTGCATGAAAAATAATTAGTTTATATGCGAATTGATAGATTGGATTTATATAAGCAATTAGAGGAGAAGCGAAATTCTAAACTATTAGTTTATATAACGGGAACCAGACAAGGTCTTGAAACCCAAATAGCTAATGATGTATTACCGAAATTTTCTGAGCATTTAGATAAAATTGGAGATACGAAGAAAATTTCGTTATACCTTTACACAAATGGCGGAAACACTTTGACCGCATGGAGTTTAGTAAATCTGATTCGTAGTTTCTGTGATGAAATGGAAGTCATTATCCCTTCCAATTGCTTTAGCTCAGGCACACTGATTTGCTTGGGAGCAGATAATATTGTAATGACAAAACAAGCTATGCTGGGGCCAATTGATCCCAGCGTTAATGGCCCATTAAATCCAGCTATACCTGGTGTCGCTGACCCGAATGCGAAAGTTCCTGTAAGCGTAGAATATGTTAATGCTTACATTGAAATGGCTAAAAAGGATTTTGGAATTACTAATCAAAGGAATATGACTGATATATTACTTAATCTATCAGACAAAATTCATCCTTTAACATTAGGTCAAGTCTATAAATCTAAAAGTCAGATACAAATGTTAGCAAGAAAGTTAATGAAGTGGCAAAATCTAAAACAAGATAAAGAGGATGCTATTATTAAGTTTCTATGTAGTGAATCTGGCAGCCATGATTATTCTATACGAAGGAAAGAGGCTACTGAAAGTTTAGGACTACCAATTGAGAAACCATCAATGGACGAATATAATATTATCAAAGCTATTTATGACGATATAAGTAATGAATTAGAATTAGAAAATTCATACAACCCAGCTATTATATTAAATGGAGCTAATAATTATCCATACTCATTTAGAAGAGTTCTAATTGAATCTATAAATAATGATACAGACGTATTCCTGAGCGAAGGAGAATTGGTTAAACAGTCGTTTATACCAGCACCAGGAATGGCTCCACAAATAAATCTTAGTGATAACAGAATTTTTGAAGGATGGAAACATGAGAACTGATATGAAAACAAAAAATTACAAAATTTCTGAATCTGGATATAATCCTAAAATTCAGTTAGGTTCAAATTCTTTTAGTACAAAAGTTTTTTATGAAAACTCTGCTACAAAGAATACTACTGCGGATATAATGAAAAATAGAACTATTGTAGTTACTAATGAAATTAGAAAGTAATCAATAAGAAAAAAGTATTTTAGGGTAAAGGCATCTATGTAGGATGCCTTTTTTTAGGAAATACCTTGAAGTAATTTATGTACAATTTCTCCATCTTCCCAGAGTTCTTCGTATAAACCTTTGCAAGCCGTATAAAGCTCATAAATATTGTTAATACCCAACTAAAATGAGAGGACTTTGTTACCACGGATTTTAGGGTATTGTCGTATATAGTTACCTTTTATTAATATCTTCTTTAAGATTTTTGCTTACGAAATACTACCATACCCACAGCCAACAAAATCAAAAGAATTCCAATAGCACTATTCAGGGTAAACAGTTCTTTAAAAACAAAGACACCGATCACAACGGCTGTCAGTGGTTCCATCGCACCTAAAATAGAAGTCAGTGTAGGTCCCGCATACTTAATTGCCCGTACCAAAGTTATATTGGAAATAGCCGTAGCCGGCAATGCAAGTCCTAAAATAATCAGCCATATATAACCGTCTGTCACCAGATGAAGCCCGGAAGTTGCCATAGCTCCTATCAGATAGAAAACAGCTCCCATCCCCATAACATAACATGTCAGTACAGTGGAATTGATTTGAGCGGCTCGTGTTGTTCGAACCCCAATGATGTATCCTCCGTAAGAAAAGACAGAAATACAAGCCGCCACCAATCCTACTATTGTATCACCACTTTTCGCCTCCAACTCTCCCGATGACAGTAAAGCAGCACCAAACAAAGACATTAAAACAGCAAGCATCACCAAAAGAGATTTCTTTTCATGAAAGAAAAACATCATTGCCAATGATACAGCCAACGGATACATAAAATGAATAGTCGATGCTACCCCCGTGGCTATATTCTGATAGGCAATGAGCAAACTGAATGAGGTGGTTGCCCGCAACAAACTTAATAAAAAAACGACTAACAAATCTTTCTTTGCCAGCCGGAAATTACATCCCGAACACCATCCAAACAGTGTCAATACAATAGCAGCCACTCCCCAACGATAAGAAAGCACCTCGAAAGCCGAAAAACCAGCTAACAACAGAGTTATAGAAAAAAACGGAGCCAGCCCAAAAGTGGAGGAGGATACCGCCGCATAAAGTATACCTTTAATGCGATTCATCGATATATTCAACTAATTCCAGATATTCACAATGCAAAGATTATAAATATTTCTTTAATGCCACCATTAATTTCATTTTTTCAATCGGCTTAACCAGATATTCATTACAGCCGACCTTTATTGCAGCAATCCGGTCAGAATCGAAAGCATGGGCGGTAAGTGCGACGATAGGTAAGCTAGCATTAAACTTACGTATTTCAGCTGTAGCCTTCAATCCATCCAGTACTGGCATTTTCATATCCATCAACAACAAATCGACATGTTGGCTACGCGCTATTTCCACTGCCTTTTGCCCATTCTCCGCATGCAGTAAATCATAATGATCCTTCAGGATAGTAGACACCAGCTGATAATTACTTTGTATATCTTCAGCTATGAGAATTGTTTTCCGACCGGCACTCTTCTCCATCACTTCGTCATTCGCACCAAACTCTCCTCCGGAGATATTCTCTTCTTTCTTCTCTTCTACCATAGAAAGTGTATCGACTTCACAAGGTAAAAATGCCCAAAACAGCGATCCTTCATTGTGTACCGATTCAAAGCCGACTTTACCTCCCATAGCTTCTGCAATTGCCTTGCAAATAGAAAGTCCAAGTCCGGTACCTTGGGCAAACTCATCAAGTTTCTCAAAACGCTGGAATACTTTTCCTTTTTTATCATCAGCTATACCAATACCGGTATCTTTCACATAAAAATAGACGCCTCCATCCTTACATGCATATCCCATTTTAATAGAACCTTTTGAAGTATATTTGATAGCATTAGTGACATAATTCGTTATAATTTGTGCCACGCGATTACGGTCCAGAGTTACCCGACAACAGTGATAAGGATTGATTTCAGTTAACACGATATCCGGATTCTTCAGGCGCTGTTTCATGGAAGTAAACATGTTTTCAAAATGTTCGGATAAGTCGAACGGTTCGTATTTCAGTTCTACCGAACCGGCTTCCAGCTTGGATAAATCAAGTATATCATTTATCAGTTTTAGCAATAACTCATTATTACTATTAATAATCTGGATATAGTCCGCCTTTTCTTCTTCTCCGGCATAAGCCATCAACTCCGAAAAACCTACAATAGCATTCAAGGGAGTACGGATTTCATGACTCATATTCGCCAGGAACGCAGATTTCAATTTATCAGACTGCTCTGCCTGATGTTTGGCTTCCTGCAATTCCTTAATCATTTTTTCACGCTCCGTTACATCATCCACGCGAATTACAACACCATCCACAGATCCATCTTCAAGAACTACGGGAGTGGCAAACACTTCAACGGTATGCGCACTGTCCAACGAAAACTTCATCTGTTCCGTCTGTAATGAAACAAAAGCACGTTGCATCACACAATTTTCACAGGGAGAAGTACGATTATATGTACTTTTATAGCAAAGTTCACCTTTTTTGTAGGCTTCAAAAGAAAGACTTTTTGAACATAACGAAATATTTTCCCATTGAACCATATATTCCTTCGTGATGTAGGCCAACCCTGAATTCGTATTGTTAAGAACCAGTTCATTCTGTCGTACCAAAGCGTCCTGTATTTCTTTATTCTTTAGTAAGGTCAATTCAGTCTGCTTATAGGAATCGATATTTTGCGTCATACCGAACAAATACTTATAAGGAGCATCGTTCAAAGTTGTGGTTTCAACAAGGCCACGCGTTTCCCACCATTGATACATGCCATCTCCTTTAAAGTCAATGCGATATTCCACATCCCATACACCGCTTCCTAGTTCTACCGCCTTTTGCAAAGTTTCAGCAAACTTTTGTCGGTCATCAGGATGTACGAGAGTCAGATATTTCTCGACCGAATTAATTTCTGATGCCTTTTTCCCATTTTTATCAAAACCTTCACCGAAACTCACCCTGTTCTTAGCCGGCTCAAAAAACCAGGTGAAGGCATTCATCGCTTCCATAGTGACAGTTAACAGCTGTGCACGACGCTTCAGTTCATTTTGTAAACTCTGATCCCAGCGGGTATTTAACAGAAAGCGTTTGCCATCATCTTCAATTATACTTTTGCGAACAATAGTATCATAGCTGCGTCCATCCTTCAGTATAATACGTTCCATGCCGAAATAAGGGTTCCCAGTATTGTATACCTCTAAATCAGTCTTCTGAATACGCTCTACTTCTTCTTCACTCAGCACATCATAAGTAGTTTTATCTTCGCTGGTACCAAACATGAGCTTACTCTCTTCATTGCAAAAAACATAGCGGAAATCATTCTCTACATCTTTGATATGAACAGATAACGGAAGATTATTTAATATATTATAGAAGAACTGCTCCTTTTTCTGCACCTCCGTATTATTCTTTCGGGTACCAACATATTTCAATACCTTCTTATTAGAATCAAATTCATAAGGAGCACCGCTTATCGTACAAAATTGCCAGGTTGAGCTATCCGGTAACATAACCCTGCTATCAAAAGAAAAAGAAAAATCTTCCCCATTGCTCATTCTTTCCATTACTTCAGTAACCTGACTACGGTCATCCGGATGCAAAGTCTCCAGATATAGTGCCATACTAACTGGCTTAGACTGATCGTATCCATTCAGCGGTTCATTATCACTATAAAATAATTTGGGCACTGCATCAAATACCCAAAACATGATGTTGGCTGCCTTCATAGCAAGCTCCGTTTTCCGGCGACTTTGACGGAGTACCTCTTCACTTTTCACCGTTTCTGTAATATCTTCAAAGATAAAAATGTAATTAACAAACTTGCCATCATTATCATAAAGAGGATTACCATTACATTTCAAATAGCAGGTCCGGGTACGCGTAGAGAAAAAGCGTTTATCGGTTCTCTGTTTATCGAAATCATACAAAAAACTCATCTGTACCGGAACACAACGACGAACTGCTTCCTTCACCACGTCAGGAACCACAGAATTTTCATTTATGTTGAGTTTATTACCAAGAAGCGTTTGCGAGTCAGCGCCAAAAATTCGGCAGAAGCTTTCATTGCATCTTACCAGAGTGCCATCGGCTGTGAAGAAACCTATTCCAACAGGAAGTGAATTAAATACAGTTAGTAATTGTTTGTGTTCCATTTCTTTATCCTTGAATAACTTAGAAATAAATATTTTATCTCCGCACTATGCAAATATATACACTTTTACGATTATAATATGATTTTATAGCGAAAATATTATTGCCAGGTTATAACATACAATAAGGGGCTATCCACGATATTGTGAATAACCCCTATCTCAAATGACATCCCATATATTATCATTTTAAAAAGTACATTTTAATACTCCTCAATGACTGTATTTCCAAAAATATCCTTTTTAATAATTTTCCCATGACCGTTACCATATTCAATTATTTCGTTTCCAAAAATATCTTTTTTAATAGTTGTTCTATTCCCCTTATCATCCTCGATAATAGTATTCCCAAAGATATCTTTTGTAATCGTCTTTCTATTACCTTTGTCATCGCGAATAATAGTATTTCCCAGAATATCTTTCTCTATAGTTTTTCTATTACCCTTATCGTCCCGGATAATGGTATTTCCTAGAATATCTTCTTCAATAGTCTTTCTATTACCTTTATCATCACGAACAATGAAATTTCCTAAAATATCCTCTTCGATAGTCGTTCTATTGCCTCTATCATCACGGATAATGATGTTCCCCAAAATATCCTTTTCAATAGTCTTTCTATTGCCTTTATCATCACGAATGATGATATTCCCTAAGATATCCTTTTCAATAGTCTTTCTATTACCATTATCATCACGGATAATGATATTACCTAAAATATCCTTTTCAACAGTCTCTCTCCCTTGGTCAACTCCCGAATACTCATAATTATCTTCAACAAGATTTGCACCATAGCCCTTTATTATATAAGGAGCCAAAATAAACTGGGCAACAAACTAGATAAATAAAATCTTTTTCATGGCGTTTTTCTTTTGGTTTAGAACAAAAGTAACGCAGGAAAATCAGAATTAATAAGTGAATTCCATAATTGTCAGTAGGGAAAAACCTAAAATAAAAAGGATTAGCGCATGCAGTAACGGTATATCCATAATATACTACCTAATTGGTCCCCAGAATGGTCCCCCAAAAAAGAAATTCCTTGAAAGTACTTGACTTTCAAGGAATTCAAAGTGTTACTTGAGGTTCCTGGCGGATTCGAACCGCCGTACACGGTTTTGCAGACCGCTGACTAAGCCACTCATCCAAGGAACCATTATTTCTCGTTTGCGGTTGCAAAGGTAGTACAAATTTTGAAACTACCAACTATCCGCAGCAATTTTTCTTTGTACTTTTTTTCTTTACATCGCACTCTCCGCGTTTCTTGTCCATCATATCCTTTAGTTCACAGCCACTTACACAGCTGTCACAAGGATTCTGATTTTCTCGCGTACGACGAAAAAAACGAAATATTCCATATATGACGCGGGCAATGCAGAGTACAACCAGTACTCCGACTACCCAATCTTGCCAATTATTCATACAAACAATCCTCCAATCTGATAAACAGCAAATGATACAAGCCAAGCCAATCCCGTTGTGTAACAAGCAGCAAAAAGCGCCCATTTCCAACTACCCGATTCCTGTTTTATAGCCGCTATCGCCGCAATACACGGGAAGTAAATCAATACAAACAACATATAACAGAAAGCAACCAATGGAGTAATCGGAATTCGTTCTGCCAAACTTACTGAATCAGCATCCGGATCATCTGCATATAAGACACCTAATGTACTTACTACCAATTCTTTCGCTCCCACACCGGAAAGCAAGCCAATACCTAGTTTCCAATCAAATCCCAGTGGTTTTATAACTGGCTCTATACCACGTCCCAACTGGCCGATATAAGAATTTTCCTGCTGCTCGGCAACTGTTTCATAAGCATCATGATTCGGATAATACCCCAAGAACCAGATTATAATAGAAGCAATCATAATAATGCCTCCCATCTTTTTCAAATACTGCGCTCCCTTTTCCCATGTGTGACGGAAGATCGATTTTGCTGTCGGCATCCGGTAAGGTGGAAGTTCCATCACAAATGGAGTATCATCACCCTTCACCAGAAACTTGCTAAACAAGCGGGCCATTACCACAGCCAGTACAATACCAATCACATAAATACTTAACAACACCAGACTTGCATTGTTCGGGAAGAAAGCACCCACCAACAATAAATAAATTGGCAGACGCGCACTGCAAGACATCAAAGGATTTACCAACATTGTAATAAGACGGCTCTTCCGGTTCTCAATAGTACGGGAAGCTATAATAGCAGGTACATTGCATCCAAATCCCATAATCAAAGGAATGAATGATTTTCCGTGCAATCCCATTTTATGCATGATTTTATCCATGATAAAAGCTGCACGAGCCATATAACCCGAATCTTCCATAAGAGAAATGCAGAAATACAAAATCAAGATATTCGGCAAAAAGACAATAACCGCTCCTACCCCACCAATAATTCCATCAATCAGCAAATCTTTAAATGGACCTTCCGCCATATTATTGCGTAACAAGTCACCAATCTGCTCGACAAGCCATTCAATCCCCATCATCGGATATTCTCCAATGACAAACGTACCCTCAAACATCAGATACATAAAAAGGAAGAAAATAGGAAATCCCCAGACACGGTGAGTTACGATCGAATCCAGCACTTTTGTTGTCTGCGCCTGCTCCAAGTGATTATCTGTGAATGTCTCCTTCAGTGCACCACTGATAAATCCATATTTAGCATCCGTAATAGCCGATTCACAATCCTCATTCATTGTGTCCTGAACACGCTTCGACATCTTATCACGGACATGGAATATCTCATCCGCATTTGGTAATGTCCGCACAATGCGCTCAATGTCAGGATCATTCTCCAACAATTTAATGGATAGGAAACGGGTAGAATATTTATGACGGATAAATTCGTTTTTGGACACTTCACTTTTTACAGCTTCAATCGCTTTTTCGATATCAGGACCATGATTGATATGAATATGCCGGAAGACACGCCCCGTCTTTTTATGTTCACGTACATAATCTTCCAAATGCTCTTCCTCGTGGTTCTTACGATCTTCCAGAGAATCATGCCATTCGGTCAAATCCTTAAGAACTTCCGGATTCATATTTCCCTGTTTATCAAAGAAGTCTACTCCTTCATACAGATTGATAACAACATGAAACAAGGTATCCAATCCACGATTTTTCTTACTGACAGTAGGCAACATCGGCACCCCGAACAACTTACTCAACAGATGATAATCCAATGTATTTCCACTGGCTTCCAACTCATCATAAATATTCAGAGCTACCACCATGCGGACATTCATATCTATCAATTGAGTAGTCAGATATAAGTTTCGCTCCAGATTAGAGGAATCGACTACATTAATAATCACGTCCGGAGTTTCATCGATAATATGACGACGCACATAGATTTCTTCCGGCGTATAAGCAGACAAAGAATAAGTTCCCGGCAAATCGACAATACGGAAATGATAGCCTTCGAAATCAAAATAACCTTCTTTGGCATCCACGGTTACGCCGCTGTAGTTTCCAACATGCTCATGAGCACCGGATGCAAGATTAAATAAAGAAGTCTTGCCACTGTTCGGGTTTCCGACCAAAGCAACATTAATGGTACGGCGTTTACCTAACGCCAACCGTTTCATATCTTCTTCTTTTACTGAAAGGTCTTCAGGCAATCCTTCATGATAAACGGTCTTCTCGGCCAGTTTCTTTGCTTCCTCTTCGCTGATAACTTCGATCATTTCAGCTTCCTGACGACGAAGAGAAATTTCATAACCTAAAACTTTATATTTTATGGGATCTTTTAGCGGAGCATTCAACAGCACTTCAACCGTTTTACCTTTAATGAAGCCCATCTCCACAATACGTTTACGAAAACCACCGTGCCCCAATACCTTTACAATAACACCTTTTTCTCCTGTTTTTAATTCGGACAAACGCATAACTCTCAAAATTTTTGGCAAAGATAATTCATAACTTCGGAGCATGCAAATTATTTAGAATGTTTTTAAATAGCAGCTTTTTTCATCCTCTAAAAGATTCAGAAAAAATAAAAAAACTTATTGATAAACTCGTATCTTTGCAGGTATGATACAACAACGCGTTACAAAATATATAGAAAAGGAACATTTATTCTCACCGGATGATAAAATCCTGGTCGCATTGAGTGGTGGTGCCGACTCGGTGGCATTACTATATATTCTGCATACAGCAGGCTATCATTGCGAAGCCGCACATTGTAATTTCCACCTGCGAGGCAAAGAGTCAGACCGGGACGAGTTATTTGTCCGCCAACTTTGCGAAAGAATGGAAATCCATTTACATACCATTGATTTCAACACGACCCAATATGCAACGGAAAAACATATTTCGATTGAAATGGCCGCACGGGAACTCCGCTACCAATGGTTCGAGAAAATTAGAAAAGAATGTCAGGCAGATGTTGTCGCTGTGGCCCATCACCAGGATGATAGCATAGAAACTATACTACTTAACCTGATTCGGGGAACAGGAATTACCGGTCTGTTAGGAATCCGCCCCCGTAATGGAACCATCGTACGCCCTCTGCTTTGTATCAACCGGGAAGAGATAATTCGTTACCTGCAAAACATCGGACAAGATTATGTGACAGACAGCACCAATCTGGAAGACGAATATACCCGTAATAAAATCCGACTCAACCTCCTTCCCCTCATGCAGGAAATTAATCCGTCAGTCAAAAACACTCTGATAGATACGAGTAATTATCTGAATGATGTAGCCACTATATATAATAAATGTATAGAGGAAACTAAAAAGAAAATCATTACGGCAGAAGGTATCAGAATCTGTGATTTGGTAAAGGAACCGGCACCCGAAGCCATCTTATTCGAAGTCCTGCATCCTCTAGGATTCAATTCCGCACAAATCAAAGATATCACCCATTCGCTTCATAGCCAACCGGGCAAGCAATTCTGTAGCAAAGAATGGAGAGTGATAAAAGACAGAGAATTCCTATTAATAGAAACAGCTGAATCTGAAAATGAGACTCTTCCTCCTTTTCAAATTATCAAAGAAGAAAAAGAATACACCCCGGATTTTCTCATTCCACGTGAAAAGGAAATTGCCTGTTTTGATGCCGACAAACTGAATGGAGAAATTCATTACCGGAAATGGCAGCCGGGAGACACTTTTATTCCTTTTGGAATGAAAGGAAAGAAAAAAATAAGCGATTATCTGACCGACCGCAAATTTTCTATCAGCCAAAAAGAACGCCAATGGGTACTCTGCTGTGGAGAACACATTGCGTGGCTGATAGGCGAACGAACAGACAACCGCTTTCGTATTGATGAAACGACTAAGCGCGTCGTGATTTACAAAATAGTCTGAGGCAACTTCTGTTTCTTGAAACAATCTGATAACAAAGCTGCAAAAGGAGTTTCATACACCCTTGCTTTCCTAACGCAAGCTTTTACACAAGCGCAACATTTGATACATTTAGCCTCATCCGTATGTAGCTCATCCCCTTTCGTTATAGCCCCTGCCGGACAACGGACCACACATAACCCGCAATGGGTACACAAATCCTCATCTTCCACCCAAGGAACGCGGGGAAGCGGTGTACCACTTTTACGTAACTTGATGACTTTCCTCAAAAAACGGAACAAAGGAAAGAATGGTTGACTCGGACGTTTGATAGTACGTACATCCACCGGATAAAGGGTATCCATACTATCAGCTGTCTGTATTTTTTCCATGATTTTCTTCCCAAACTCCGCAGCAAAGGCTAAATCCGATTCATCAGGACGTCCCACTGCAATCGGGTATTTGTCGGTACTATATGAATGTTCTCCAATAAAAGTTGCCCCGGCAATTACTTTAAATCCGTGAGGAATAGCAAAAGCATCCAGTTCCATTAAAGCTTTTTCATAAGCGCGATTTCCGTAAACCACTACCAAAACGGTAGGAGTATCCACTCCACGGATATACTGTAAACGTTCCATTGCCAAAGGAGCGACATGTCCTCCATACACAGGCACTACAATAATAGCCAAAGAAGATGTAGGAATCACAATTTCATCCGCAATCTGCTGCGTCACATTAATAGGAAAAATATTTTTTATGCCCGTCCCGTGAACAATCGCCTCCGCAACTTGTTTAGATGTGTGTGTAGGCGAAAAATAAAT
>ULQA01050605.1_pt1 | contig 12022 bp, 17 predicted proteins | sample 1954001 | NCBI WGS metagenome assembly ULQA01 (sample SAMEA4835643, study PRJEB28245) | human gut metagenome | biome: gut microbiome; material: fecal sample | place: Denmark | collected 2008 | reverse complement strand
GAGCCGATCTTGTCGAGCGTCTCGTCGATCTTCGGCGCGTACTTGCCGTCGCTCACGTACTGGCTGCCATCCGCGCCGGCAGTGTAATTGCCGTAGCTGCTGCGCAGCTGGTTCGCCTTGGCGTTGATGAGCGCGCGCTGCTCCGCCGTCGTCGCGCCCGCGTACTGCTTCTTGAGGTCGAGCACGCTCATGCCGAACTCAGGGTACTTTTTCGCAAGGTCGAGATCGTACTGTGAAAAATTCACATTGCTGCCGCTCGCCGCCTTTTGAAAGTCATCGTATGTATACGCCATTTTCTTCTCCTCTCTGCTTGAATTTTACTGTGGTCCGCGCGTGCTCTTGAGCTCGCTGCCCGCGTAGTATTCGCGGACCATCGAATAGACGCGGCACTCGCCCTTGCCCTCGATGCGGATGCGGTAATGGTCCGCGCGCCGCGGCACGATGGGCAGGTAATAGCTGCGCTTTCGTTCCGGTTTCAGCGTTTGCCCGGCCTGCACCCACTTTCCGTCGGAATCAAACTGCATCAGCACCTTTGCTTCGGCCCCCGCCGCGACCTCGATGCGCACCCACAGCTTGGCGATGCTCTTCTTCACGCCGTCGTAGCTCGTACTTTGGCTCGAGCCCTTTTCCGTGAAGTCGCCCGTCTCGGCGAACCACGAAAAATCTCCCTCGTCCGTGCAGCCCTCCGGCGCGTCGAGGATGTTGCCCGTCAGCGCGATCTCGCCCTCCGCCGTCAGGAAATAGGTATTCCCCTGATAGCGACAGAAGTGCGTCGCGTGCGTCTTGTCCTCGATGTGCCACATGCCCTTGCGCGTGTCGTAGACGCAGAGCTTCCACTCCCCGCTCTCGTCCTGCGCGCTCAGATAATACTTGAGGCCATCGCTCCCCGCGCGTCCGCCGCGCAGCCTCGTCATGCCGAAGGCGTCGTGCAGGCTTTGCGGGATGCCGCCGGAGTAGATCATCACACCGGAATTGGAGAGGTACAGCAGCCGCTCGCCCGCGATGGCGAGGCTTCCGCCGCAGCCCTTGGCGACGCCCAGCGTCGCCGAGCCCATCACCTCAAAGTTGGACGGGATGCTGCCGTACACCTTGTAGATGTGGTCCTCCTTGAAGAACACCGGATAGCCGAGGAAACTCACGCACCCCGTGAAGTCGCCCGCGCTGCCCGTGTCCACGGCGTAGCTGTCGGTCTCAAGGCCCTCGAACACGTTCCAGTTGAAGGGGTCGCCGAGCTTGCTTGCGTAGATCGTCCGGCCGTCGCAGCCCCACAGCCGGTTTTCGTTCTCACACAGGTATTCTAAGTCCGGCACCGTGCGCCGAACCGTCAAGTTTCCCGTCTCCGTGTACTCTGTCGTGCCGTTGTCACCGTCCAGCTTGAAGACGTTTTCATAGAAATACATCTTGTCGCCGTCGATCTCGCGGATCACTGGCGTCTTGTTGTTCTCCGCGTGCTTCGTGCAGCCCGCAATCGTCACTGCATCGCCCGCCTTGAAGTAGTTGCTCCATGCGACGCCGCTGCACTGAATGGTGTTCGCCTCCGCGGCCTCTCCGAAGAGTTTCCCGTTCGTAAAGGTGAGGCTCGCGCCGCTCCACATGCTTTCAAGATTGCCGAACTCGCCCGATACCGTGTTGTAGTACTTCTTGTCCGGCAGGATGATGATATAGGCCCCGATGGCGGCGAAGCGCTTCTCACCCGCCGTCACGTCGCCTTTTTTCGCGCCGCCATAGTAGAAGGCCGTGCCCTCCGCCCACGCCAGCGCATCCCACGCGAAAAGCCCGCCCGGATTTACAAGATTCTTGTAGATTTTGCGCTTTGCGCGCGTCGAAAGCACTGGATAATAGTCGCTCGTCAGGTTTTGCATGTCCCACAGCCCGCCGTCCCCTGCACCCAGGTTGTGGTCAAGGCCGTAGAATTGCAGCTGCCCGCGCTTGCCGATGCCGTCGGCATACGGGACCTCAGGCAGTCTCATCTTTCACCGCTCCTCTTGCTTCGTCCGGCGTATCGCCTTTTTCGCCCGCCGGGGCTTCCGTGCCGTCGCAGATCATCGCAATATTGCGAAGCGCCTGCCGCACCGCCGCCACCACGTCCACCGCGTCGCCGCTGACGTTCAGTCTGCTGATGAACTTCATCGCCAGCGCCGCTTCCTGCTTGATCTTATCGTTCATGCTGATTCCTCCAATCGTTTCAGCCGTTCTTCCTGCTCGCGCACCTTCGCCCACAGGACAGGGATAAACTCGCTGTAGCGCAGAAAATAGGTCTCGCTGCCGTCCTTGCGCTTGGCCGCCGCCCAGCCCGCGAATTCCTGCGAGTTAATGCCGCACGCGCGCATGGCGTCCTCGACCTCCTGCGCGATGAATCCCGTGTGGAAGCGTCCGCTCGTGCCGCTGTTGAGCTTGTAGCGTTTCGGCTCGACGAGCTCAAACATGCGCACGTACTTCTCCGGCAGCGCCTCAATGCTGTTCTTGATGTTCCTGTCCGAGCCGTTGAGCGTGTCCGTGCTGCAATAAATCGCGCTCCAAACAAAATTTGGTGCGCCAAGATTGTACCGGTTATCTGCATTCGGGGCGAAGTCGCCGCGGCAATCAATGAAGTCGTAGTCGAAATTGAGCGCTGATCTTCCGTTATTCCCTGACAGATACAGGTTTCCGCTCGTCGCGTTCAACTCCATAGCCTTGCTCTCGAGCGTCATTTTGTAGTCCGCCGTGCTGGCGTACTCCGTGGAGATATACCCGCAGCGTCGTCCCGCATCATTGCGCACGGTGATCCTATCCCCTTCAATCTCCGTCGCCGTCAGCGTGCCATAGATGTTCACCGCGTCCACGCACAGGTCAATGCTGCCCGTGCTCGCCACCTGCACGCCGTTGTAGTTGAGCTTGAAGATCGTGCCGTTCTCGCCGCTTGTCGCGCCCAACGTGAAGCCGGTCGCGCTCTGGTCGAAGATGCTCTGTGCCTGCGTCGCGTCGATCTTGGTGCTCACCGTCGCGCGGATGCCGTTCACGTCGGCCTTGATGTTTGTGATCGCGCCGTCGAGGTTCGAAACGCTCGCCTGCAAGCCCTTTGCTGTCGCTTGCAGCTGCGTGATGTTCCCCTCGGCGTCACCGATGCGCGCCGCAAGCCCCTCGGCCACGAGCGCGACTTGCGTGATGTTCCCCTCCGCGTCCTTGATCTCGCCGTAGATGGGATCGGTGATCTGCTTAACGAACTCGTCCGCCGCCGTCTTGTTCATGTTGGAAAGATCTAAGTTGTGCAGCGTGTAGCGCAGCTGCTCGACGAGCATGAAGAGGTAGTCCTGCATCGTCTCGACCTTGTCATTCACGCTCTGCTTCTGCGTGAACGACGGAAAATTCGTGTCGATGTATAGCCAGTTGGAAGGCATACTTCCTCCCCCCCCTTTCTCTTCGGGCGGGAGAGCTGCACGCCCTCCCGCCCCGTGCTTTACTTCATCGTCGCGAGCTTCCGGACGAGGTCGTCACCGTACTGATACGCCGAGAGGTAATCCATCGTGCCGTCCGTCAACCCCGCGCGCTTCTGAAGCTGCGCGCGGTAATCGGGCGCCGTCAGCTTGCCGTGGAATTCCTTTTCCCACTTGCCCGCGTTCTCCCTGCCGGACCAGTACGCAGGGCAGAGCTTGCCCGTCACGTCAAAGTGGCGGATGACGTTGCTCACCGGGATGTTGTACTTCTTCATCAGAGCTTTCGTCAGCTCAAGTGCCTGCGCGACGGTCTTCGCGCCCGGCGCGTATACGCCGTTCTTGACCGCGTCACACAGCTCAATGCTGATGCTGTTGGCGTTCTTACACTTGCCGTACATCGTCCCGCCGCCGGTCTGCGCGCAGCTCGGGTACTTGTTGCCGCCGACCGCCCACGCGATGCGCAGGTCGTCCACGCTCTGCACGATCTCCTTCTCATCGACGAAGTAGTGCGCGCTGGTCTTCACGACGTTGCCCGCGTAGTATTTCGCATTGTTCATCGCCGTGTCGCCGTCGTTGCCCGTGTAATGAATGACGATGTAGCGGATGCCGCTCGCCGCGCGCGTGCCGCCGATGTTCCCCGCGTTCGCCGGGTATTTGCGGATATTCACACCGCTCACTCTCCCTTCGCGCTGCCCGCGGCGTTCTGTGTGCCGAAGTAGAACGCGATCACCATGAGGTACACGGTGTTAAACTCCTGCGTGACCGCGCCGCGCACCGTTAGGATGCAGAAGGTCGCCGTCAGCGCGATCGTCACAAGGCTCTTCACGCTGAGAAGGTTCGCAATTCTTTTGTTCAGTAATTCATTCATAAAACCGTATCGTCCTTTCTGAAAATCTTGATGCCCGCCACCACGACGAGCTCCGTCGTCCACGCCTTGAACCATCGTTCCGTCAGCACATCCGGCGGCGGCACGCCGAGTGCCGTCATGATAAGCGACGCCACGGTGTACCACGTCAGGCTGAAAATGGCGATGGATATGTACTTGTCCCGCTTTTTCATCTTGTCCCAGCGGGCTTTCAGCGCTTTCATGCCGCCGCCCCGTTATCGAGGATGGAGTGAATTCCCCGCTCGGCCAAAAATTCTTTTTGCTTGTGCTTCACTTCGGCGGCGTAGTCCAGTGCGGCGTGCATGTCCCCGTTACAGTGCGCGTCCGGAATGCGCTGCATCGCCTTCGCCGTCGCCTCGCCCAGCGCAATGGCAGCCCAGCTGCCCTCGATGAGCTTGAGCATCAGCTGCTCCTGCATCTTCTGCTGCTCGGCAGCCTTTTCGCGCTCCTTCTTGTCGCGTCGGCGGTCACGGGCGGCGATGGCCTCGATGAGCGCCACCACCACCGCCGCTGCGGCGGAAATCAACGCCGCCGTCATACCGTCGCCTCCTTAAAATACTGTCCTACCAGCTCGTGAGGAAGATACTGGAGAGTGATTTTGTTACCGGACTGCTCACCAATACGCTCACACTTGTACAGCTTAGTGTCCTCGGGGTCTTTGTAATAAAGACCATAGGTGTACTCCATACCACGAGCGGCCGGAATCGGGTCATCCTGCGTGCCCGCGTGGTCGACGTTGATGATCGTCCACACGGCAGGGGTGGAGTGCGGCGGCCAGTTCTCTTGCGTGGTGTGGCCCTGACCTTTGTTGACGCGGTAGACGTGCAGCACGCCGCTTTCGTCCATATCGCTGCGGCGGTCGCCGGGCTTGACGGTCTCGCCGATGTGATTCGCCCAGCGCGGGAACAGCTCGGGCGACTTCGCCGCCTCGCCGTCAGAGAGCGACGCGCTGGCCTGCTCGATGACCGGGCGCAGCTCTGCGGCGCGCGCCATGGTCACGACCTCGCCCGTGAGGGCGACCACCGCGCCGACGGCGTTCTCCGTCTCCGTGGGCTTTCCCATCTTGACCGTAACCGTGCCGTCGCGGTGGTCGGTGATGGCCCCGCTCAGGCTGTACACGCTCATGTCCTCCTCGGTCACGACCTCCTCGGTCTGGCCCGTGGGATTGCGGTCAGCATCCAGCACGTCCTTCGTCTCGCGGAAGACGTTGCTCCACGGCGTTCCCGAGAGCAGCAGCGCCGCCGCTTGCGCGTATGGCATGGTGAGATGCACCGTCTGCGTCTCGCGCATGTCCCAGTTTCTATCCTTGTAGTTGTAGATCAGCGTCGCAGGATACTCGACACCGTTGACTTTGATAAATTCTGCCATGTTGGGCCTCCTTTGTGATGAGATCAGAATGTAGTAATACGGATATAGTCGCTATTTCCGAAACCGCTCGGTTCCTCCATGACAATTTTGCAATCCCGGAATACAGGGAATTTGTAACCTATCGAATAGTTGTTTGAGTACGACGCATGTTCAAACAACGGAGTCTCCCCATTAAATGAAACCGTTGCATTCGCGTTATTGGCTCTCAAATACGTTGCGTCACACCACGTTCCTGCGGGGACTGTAATTGTTTGTGCACTGGTATACGTTCTCCCGTCAATGGTTACGTTGACATCGCTCCCGCTCAGTTCTACTTGGTATTCGTCCTTTTCTCCGCCGCTTTTGAAGGTGGTCGGATTCACAATCATGCCGCCACCTCCTTAGAGGTCAGGCGTCGACCTGATAGATATAACAGTCTCCGCTTATTACTGTCTCTTTGCGAGTGGCATTTATTACATCCCTGGGGGTGTATCCATATGTTACAATCATTGAATCTGCAAGCGTATTTATTTGCACAGTCCCAAAGTCGTTTGTCTTGGTTATCTCTCCGTCTTGGTTGAAATAATAAAAGTTTGTATTGCCGCTTACGGTCATAGTTACGGTTACGGGTTTTGCTGCATTTCCGCTCGCATACCTCACGGGATTGACGATCATACGCCCGCCCCGCTTTCGCAAGGTTCAGCCGATATATATATATATATATCTGAGGGCGTTTCGGATGTTGTTCATGTGTTGCTCCTTTCTGTCACTGCGGCGTAGCGTTGGCTTCGAGGAAAGCCAGCAAATCGCCGGTTGGTTCTTCTTCGAATGTGATGGTGCGATCGGTTTCGTTCCTCCACTTTCCCATCATATACACTTGGTCTTTTCCTCCCCCGCTGTATGTGTAGACCATAACGAGAGGTTGCGCTTGGATTCTATGGTATAACCGATTACTGGTCGCCGATCTGAAATTAACACTGAAGTCCTTTGATGCCACACTGAGTTTACTATCAAAATACCACGTCAGCCGCTTCTTCTCCCGCCGTCTCGGCCTGTTAAAGATCATCCCGCTCACCCCTTGTAGTTCAGTGTGATGACTGTTACGTAGACCTCGATAGCGCTCATCGGAATCTCCGAGCACTGGAACGTCAGCGAATCCGTCGCCTGCGCCACGCACAGCACGCCGCAGCTGTTCCACGCGCTGTCATAGCTCGTGTCGACCGGCGCGGGATAGATGCACTGCGCCGTCGTGTCAGCCAGCACGCCCGTCACGGTCACGCTCTGCTGCTTAGTGCTGGAATTCCAGCTTGCGGCCGTCAGCGTCACCTTACGCATGAACACGGGGGATGCGTAGTCCGTCTCAGGGGTAGCAGCAACCAGCCCGCCCGAGCCATTGCCCTTGATGAGCTTGGCGGTGGAGGGGACATTGACGGGGCCTGCGGGGCCCTGCGGGCCGGTCGCACCGGTCTCGCCTTTCTCGCCCTGCTCTCCCTTTTCGCCCTGGTCTCCCTTGGGGCCTTTGATGTTCACCGTCTTCGGGTTCGTGAGCTTGCCGTTGTTCGTCCAGCTCAGGTCGCCGTTATCGCTGACCGACGGCGTGAAGTACGGTCCGGTGTCGCCCTTTGCGCCGTCCGCGCCTTTCGCGCCATCCGCCCCGGCGGGGCCTGTCTCGCCTTGTGGACCCGTCAGGCCTTGCGGGCCGGTTTCACCTTGCGGACCAGTCTTGCCCTGCGGGCCCTGTTCTCCCTGCGGGCCGCGCGGACCTTCGGGGCCGGTATCTCCCTTCGCGCCGTCAGCACCGGCAGGCCCCTGCGCGCCCGTGTCACCCTTTGGCCCCTTGATGTTCACCGTCTTCGGATTCGTGAGCTTGCCGTTGTTCGTCCAGCTCATGTCGCCGTTATCGCTGACCGACGGCGTGAAGTACGGGCCGGTGTCGCCCTTTGCGCCGTCCACGCCTGCGGGGCCTTGCGGGCCGGTGTCACCCTTCGCTCCCTGCAAGGGGCCGTTGTTGATAAATTCGCCGGTCACGCCGTCGAAAATGTAGATATCATACGGCTGTGCCGCGCCCACGCCGTAGGCGTCGCCCGCCGCTGCCGTCGCTTTCTTGGCCGCGTCCAGCGCCGCCTTGCTCGCGTAGTAGCCCAGCACGCGGAAGCCGCTGCCGGTATCGCCCTTGGGGCCTGCGGGCCCCGTCTCGCCTTGCGGGCCGGTCTGTCCCTGCGGGCCCTGTTCGCCCTGCGGGCCGCGCGGGCCTTCGGGTCCGGTCGGACCAGTCGGACCGGTGTCGCCTTTCTCTCCTTGGGGGCCGGTATCGCCCTTGTCGCCTTTCAGTGCGGCAAGCTGCGCCGCCGTGAAGTCAGCGTAGGTGAAGGCGTCGCCCTTGTCTCCCTTTGTACCCTGCGGTCCGGTTGCACCCGTCGCGCCGGTGTCGCCTTTCTCACCTTTTGGGCCCTGTGCACCGGTCGCGCCGGTGTCGCCTTTGGGACCGGTCGCGCCAGTGTCGCCCTTAGGTCCCTGTTCTCCGGTATCACCCTTCGGGCCAACTTCTCCCTGCGGGCCCGTCGCAGGAACGCCGGTATCGGCAAAGGCTCCCGCCGCCGCATCCCACTTGAACCAGTTTCCCGTCGCGCTGTCGACGTAGGGCATCTTAGATACGGCGCTCTCCACGCCCGCCGCCGCCGAAAGCACCTCGTCCACCCAGCTCTGATAAGCCTCCGGCGGCTCGGTCGTGCCGTTTGCGCTCAGCGACGGCTCGACCACCGTGCGCCACGTCCGGCTCTTGGCGATCGCGCCTCCCACGGTGTAGGTGAGCTCGGCCATGCCCTCGCCCGCCTTGGCGGTGTCGGCGTTGCTCAGTGTCCAGATCACGTCACCGTTCTCGCTCTTAAGGCTCGCGGGATACGCTACGCTGTCGCCCTCGCGCAGCACCGTCAGCGCGAAGACGCCCTCGCCGTACAGCCGCGCCCAACTGTCCGCAAGGCCGCGCCAGACGATCCTCTGCGCCTCGTTCTCGCCCTGATGGCCCAGCGGCAGATACGGCAGCTCGCGCACTTCGATCTCTCTCATACGATCTCGTACCCCCTCTCGTAGCCCTGCGCCGGTTCATGCGTCCTGCCCCAATAGCGGGCAAAGTTGCCGTAGGCCTCGTTATAGAGCTGGCTCGAATCGGCATAGCGGCTGTACTCGCCGTTTTCCGCATCGATCTTCGCCTTGAGGTACAGCACGTACAGCTCATCGTGCGGGGCCTTCACCAGCAGCTCTTCGTCCATGCCGTCCGGATAGCCGGTCGCCATGATCTGCTCGAGCTCTTCCGGCGTCGCCAGCAGCACGTCCGCCGCGATCCTGCCTTCAAGCGCCTTGAGCCATTCGAATTTTTCCTCTTCGGGAAAGGCGTTCGGCTTCGCCGTGTCGGCGTGCTGCATCGCTTTTCTCGGCGTCATGTTCTTCTCTCCTCTCTCAATGATGGATAAAGGCGGGCGCGGGTCTTGTCCCACGCCCGCCTTGGCTATTTAGCTTAGAGCGAGTTGCCCGCCGCGATACCGCCGATGGCGGCAAAGCGCCAGTCGTTGAAGCACGCGTTGAAGCGGCTGCGGCCGCGCCAGACGTTCGCGTCAGTGTTCTCGTCGATGGTGGAGCGCACATCGAGCTGAATGCGGTCATTCCACACCGCGCCGCCGTAGGTCTCGTTGTACTTGCTGTCCAGCAGCACCCACGGGGAAACACCGTTTGTGATGTAGTGGTTCAGGTACGGCCACACGATGACGTTCCAGCGGCCGTACTGATAGTTGAAGGCGTTGTTCGCGCTCACGGGGTCCTTGTCCGCGCCGATGGCCGCGAATACTGCCTTCTTGAGGTCGGCGTTCTCGGGGATGAGGATCGTATCGGGAGCCACGTCAAGGATCTCGTCGTTGTCGCCGCGGAACAGGTGCATCTTGGTCTCGAGCTTGCCCAGCGCGTCCACGCTGAACGCGTCCTTGAAGCAGTTGCACTGCTTGTCGCCGCTCACCTTGGGCACGTGCTCCTTGGCGAACAGGTTGCTGCCGTCCGCGCCCGTCAGGTCGAACTTGACGCCCTTGAAGGTCACGCTGCCGTTGCCCATCATGGCCGCGCCGTACAGCGCCGCGCCGAAGAGCTCGCGCGTGCGCTTGTAAGAGGTCATAAAGGCCGCAGGCTGCTTGCGCATGTCGAGCAGCTTGCCGTCCTCGATCATCTCCTTAGACACGCTGAAAGAATCCTTCCACGTCTGGTACTTGAGGAACTTCTGGTAGCCCTCCTGCATGCCGTCCAGCGGATAAGCGCCGTTCTCGCCCACGGGCTCAAAGCCGCTCATGGCCGTCAGCGTGGTCATCACGTCGCCGTAGTTCTTGGAAGAACCCGTCAGGAACAGGTTCTTCAGCACGCTGTTCTGCTCAAATTCCTCGCCGCGCTTTTCAAGGAACATCTTGATCGGCGCCTGGCAGTTGCCGTAAACGCTGTTGTTCAGGTTGCTCGATTCCGAAAAAATGATTTTCATTGCTTACTTTCTCTCCTCTCTTCCGTTTTCCTTAGACAAAGCGGCCGCGGATCATGCTGCCCGCCGCCGTGCCCTCAAGGCTCACGACCTCGAACGTGCCGGGCACCGCCGCATCCGACGCGCCCGTGACGTACTTTGCCTTGAGACCGCCGCTCGCCACCTGAAGCTTGGTGCCGACCTTCACGGCCGCTGCGGCTGCCGCGAGCTCGGTTTCAAAGGTGTACTTGCCCTGCACGCGCGTCACCGCCAGCAGCTCGCCCGCGGCCACCGTGCCGCTCTGCATGCACACATAGGGCGGCGTGGTCGCCTGGTCGGCAGCGATCGCCGCCAGCTTGCCGTCCGTCACGCCCAGCAGTTGGCCGACCTGATACGTGCCCGCCGCCGCTTCGATGTACTCAAACGGGGTCATTGCCCCGTCCGTCGATTTGATGGGAATAAACATTGCGTTCCTCCTTGTCTTGTTAATTTCTGTTCTTCTCGATCCACGTGCGGATCTCCTCGTCCGTCGCCGTGGGATTGAAGATGCGGAAGCTCGCCAGCTCCTCGCTCGTCACGACCTTGCCGCCCGCGCCGCGGGATGCCGCCGCGCCGGTCAGGTGGTCCTTGCCCCTCTGACCCGTCAAGGCCTGCGCTCTCGCCGCCTCGGCCAGCGCCTTCTCGCGCCGCTCGTGCGTCGAGATGAGGTAGGCATCGTAAAACGACATGCCGCTCTTCACGCGCGCGTAGAATTCCTCGCTCTCGGGGAGCTTCAAAAGATCCTCCACGCCGTTCACCTCGGGCTCGAGCGCGTGGATCTTCTTGATCTGCTCGTCGATGGCGCGCTGCATTTTCTCCTGCTCCGCCGCGGCCTGCTCGCGCTCATGCGCCGCCACGATCTCCGCCGCCCGCTTGACGACGGGATTCTCGCTGATCGCCTCATTGAGAGATTCCTGCGTCAGCTTCCCGGCCTTGAGGTCGCTTTCGAGCTTCTGCTGCTTGAAGGACTTCGACCACTCGTCAAACTGCTCCTTCGTCGCGATGGGCTCGCCCGTGATCGTGTTCTTGAGCCCCGCATTTGCGAAAAAAGCCTTCCACTCCGCGGCCATCTTTTCGCTCTGCGCCTTGAGCGCCGCGTCCACCGCGGCCTGCTGCTCGGCTCTGCGCCGAGCAGCCGCGTGCGCTCTGCGCTCGTCGGGGGTCTGCTCCTTCTTCGCGCCCTCCGCATCGTTGTTGTCTTCTGCGCCTTCCGCGCCGTCCTGGCCCTCGGGAGCGGTTACGGTGCCCTCTGCGCCCTCGCCGTCCGTCGTGCCGGTATCGCCGCCCTCCGGCGCGCCGTTGGTCTCTTCTGCGGCCGGGGCAGCAGCGCCCGGCTCGTTTGCGCCTGTGGGCTCCTGCTGCGTGCCTGCCTCGTCAGGCGGCACCGTCAGGCCCATCGCTTCAAAGACGTCTTTTTCCGTGAATCCCATGCTCTCTTCCTCTCTGGCATTTTTCCGCGTTGCCCTGCGAATAGCCGCCGCCTTGCGCGTGCGGCGTCCCCTTGCGGGGGTAATCATGTAAAGCGTTTCCGCTTTGCTTACTTCTTGCCCGTGCGAAGGTCGCTGCCGGTGTGCACGACGCCCTTCTTCGCGTCGGTCTGCTGGTTCGGCGCTTTCACGACCTGCGTGCCGCCGTTCTTGATTCTGCCGACGTAACCGCTCTTATTGCTCATGCCCGCGTCCTCCTTTCCTTTGGATTCGGCATTTTCCCGCTCTTGCCCTGCGGCTGCGCAGCCGTTGGCAGCTCTGCTGCCTTACGGATGCGGCGTCCCCCTTGCGGGGAGACTGTATGCTCTGCGCGTCATCTTTCGCGCCTTTAGCCTTTCTTACTGCGGCATGTAAAGTTCTT
>ULQA01011758.1_pt1 | contig 12104 bp, 10 predicted proteins | sample 1954001 | NCBI WGS metagenome assembly ULQA01 (sample SAMEA4835643, study PRJEB28245) | human gut metagenome | biome: gut microbiome; material: fecal sample | place: Denmark | collected 2008 | reverse complement strand
CAGATTCTCATGGATATCGTAAAAACAACCGCCGCTCATTACCGGATAGAGGCAGTATGCAATCACTGTCAATGCGGATTCCATACGGGTTAAGCCGTGATTTTTACAAATCCCGAGCAGCGGCACAATTCCAAGTGCAATTACCACTGCCTGCATGACCTGTAATGTCACTGCCTTTGAATACAGTGCATAAAACGGCAGAAGCAGATAAAAATCCGGCGAGATATGCACACACAGATGCGATAACAGGTGGTCACGCTCACTGGTTGTATTCATCGTAAATGTTGTCTTCATATAGTGAAACATCTGCGAAAACAGCCCGCAGTCAAAATTCGGTGCTTCATAGGCAAGCACCCGCAATGCTGTACAGCCACCCGTAAACAGCACAAAAAGGACACCGGATACAATGCAGATGATATGCAGTCCCCTTCTGCCGGACAGTTCGCCTGTTTTCTGCGTATTGATTTGCGATGTTCCGGTCTGCGTTGTCCCCGCCTGAGCCGCCGTTCCTGCTGTATTATCTGTATCGGTATCTATACAGGCTTCCGGCTCAAACGCATATGAAAACGTAAATGTCAACAACAGCACCATCCCGGTACAAAACCAGACATCCGGTGTCTGAATAACTGCGGTGAATGCATACAGCACCGTTATCAGTACCAGCAGCATTTTTTCTGTCCGGATATTTTTTATTTTTTCAAACAAGATATACAATACAGCAAACAAAACGGCAATCGTCAGTATATGTAAAGCAACCGGCACTTCACCTACATACGATAAAGTACTCATCTTCTTTTTTGCCGTCACCGCAATCCATACTGCCTCTATAAGACAGACAAAACACCACGCCATAATAAATCTTATGACGCAGTGTTTTAAATTAAAATTCTTTCTGAAATTCTTCATGGTATTCATCATTTTTTACACCGTGGCATATCTGCCCCGCTACTCCTTAGATATTACTGATAAACTCTCCAAGAAACATCAGTGCCGCCCCGGTATCTGCCTGTTCTGCCGTACACTGTGCAAAACTGAAATACGAACCGTCCGTATCAAATGAATACTTTTCAACCAGCATTCTGCGGATTTTATCCTGATACGGTACCAGATATTTTGCAACCGGACCGCCGACAACAACATTTCCATCACACATAATATACAGGTTGTTAATGCCTGTTGTCAAATCATCTAAATATTCCTCGAACACCTTGATAAAACGGGGATTTTCCTGCTGTAACTGGCTGAAAAATTCATCCAGCGTACAATCCTGCTCCGTCGAAAGCCGTCTTGCTGACACATACGCTTCAAAACAGCCTTCTTTTCCACAAAAACACTTTCTGCCATGTGGATGAATCGTCATATGTCCAAACTCGCCATAACGGTTATGCACACCGGTCTGTAATTTTTCTTTATCGATATATGCCCCGCCGACACCTGTATTTAACATGACGTACAGCTTTGCATCAGACTGACCCGATGCCGCAGAACGGTTAAAATCCTCCACATTATTCATAGTCAGATTCTCAAATTTTCTGTCAAACCAGAATTCCGCATACGCATTTGCCCTTGTAATATTGGTTGCACGGCAGGTATAAGGAATTGCTTTGGTAAGCTCCGCTATCGGATAATTGCGGATTCCCATGGTCGGGGAGAACACCAGTGTCTTATTGTCATTATCAAAAATACCGGGAATTGTGATTCCCACACCCAAAACATCTTCGTCTGCGACATTGTTGCGGGAAATCACATCTTTTACAAGCTGCGCAATACTCTCACTGTAAACGGCATCTTCCGTAAAAGAAATGCTCTTTTTTTCCGAAAAGACAATCTCCCCTTTTAAATCGACAAGGGACACTTTAATGCCGGCATCTGAAAGATTGACACTGACCGCACACTTTGACATCCCGTTTACCGTAATTGCCTGTGCCTTTCTACCGCCTGTTGATTCAAAATTCCCCACAAAGTCAATCAGATTTTTCTCTAATAAAAGCTTTAAATTCTGATTAACCGTAGGCAGGGATAACTGTAAAATATCCGCTATCTCCTGTCTTGAAATCTTATCCGCATAATGAATCAGCCGGAATATTCGGTTTTTATTGAAACGTTTTACGTCCGTTGTTGTGATTTTTTCCGTTGTAATCATACTTCCTCCATGCCGCAGACGGCGTTTATCTGTATCTTCTAATCTCCATTCCGCAGGCATTTTAATGCCTAAGGAATCGCGAACTGAATTTATTCACCAAAAACTGCTTTATAATCATTCTGGAATTTTACAATGCCCGCATCGGTCAGCGGATGGTGAATCATCTGTTCAATAACCTTGTACGGTACGGTCGCAATGTCCGCACCTGCGAGTGCACAGTCTGTAATATGGATTGGATTTCTGACACTTGCACAGATGATTTCTGTCTGAATGTCATAATTGCTGAAAATGTCTACAATCGTCTGAATTAAGTCAATCCCCGGCTGTGAAATATCGTCTAATCTGCCAAGAAACGGCGATACGTAAGCCGCACCCGCTCTTGCTGCAAGCAGTGCCTGATTGGCTGAAAAGATTAAAGTGACATTGACCTTGATGCCTTCGCCTGATAATACTTTGGTTGCCTTTAAGCCCTCTGCCGTCATCGGAATTTTAACAACCATATTCGGATGGATTGCGGCAATCTCCCTGCCCTCTGCAATCATGCCTTCGGCATCGGTTGTCGTGGCTTTGACTTCCCCGCTGATTGGTCCGTCTACGATAGATGCAATCTCCTGAATGACTTCTTTAAAATCCCGTCCTTCTTTTGCAATCAGTGACGGATTCGTCGTCACCCCGCAAATCACCCCTAAATCATTCGCCTTTTTAATATCCTCTACATTCGCTGTATCAATAAAAAACTTCATACTCTTCTCCATTCTGAGCGACTTTGTCGCGATAATAGGGGAATTTGCTTTCGCCCGGAAGCAAATTCCCCTGTGTGAATCCTCTTAAATTTAAGGAGGATTCACACTTCGCAGGCATTTTAATGCCGGAGGAATCGCGAACTGAATTTATTCAGTTCTGCGATAAATTCAGAATTGTGACGCCTGCAGCACAATTCTGTTATGCGAAAATCTTTGATATAAGGATTTTCGCATTTCTCCACATTCCGAGCAACTTTGTCACGATAGCAGGAAAATTTGCTTTCGCCCAGAAGCAAATTCCCCTGTGTGAATCATCTTAAATTTAAGGATGATTCACACTTCGCTATACTATCAAACACCGGTTTTAATGCCGGGTATATCTGCTGAAACTGACGATACTTTTCTTCGTAGCGTGCCGCAATTTCCGCATCGGGTTCAATCGTATCCACAACGTGGACAATCTGTCCTGCCGCCGCTTCTACCGTTTCATAAGCACCCGTGCCGACTGCCGCAAGCATTGCCGCACCAAGGGACGGTCCTTCTTCTTTATCCAGTACACATACCCTTATATTTAAAATATTGGCAATCATCTTGCGCCACAGCGGACTTTTTGCACCGCCGCCGCAGATTTTGGTTTCGGTAATCTTCATACCTAAGCTTTTTGCCACTTCAAAGGAATCCCGGATTGCAAATGCAACACCCTCTAAAACAGCCTGTGTCATATCGGTTCTTGTCGTGTCCATCGTCATGCCTGTAAACGTTGCCCGTGCCAGCGGATTGTTGTGCGGAGAACGTTCACCCATCAGATATGGCAGATAAAAAACATGATTGCTGCCAAGCATCTCATCGGTAATGCCTTCCTGCTCCTTTGCATAGTCACCTGTACCTATTATATCATCAAGCCACCATTTATTACAAGAGGCAGCACTCAACATACATCCCATTAAATGATAATGACCGTCTGCATGGGCAAATGCATGAAGGGCATTATTTGCATCAACACCAAATGTCATGCTTGAAATAAAAATTGTACCGCTTGTACCCAGTGAAATGTTACAGCTTCCGTCACCGACCGTTCCCGTGCCGACTGCTGCCGCCGCATTGTCCCCGGCTCCCGCAATGACTGCCGTATCTGTTGTAAGCCCCAGTTTTTCTGCTGCTTCCTCTGTCAGATGTCCGATACATTCATAGCTTTCAAAAACTCTTGCCATACAGTCTTTTGAAATACCGCATATTTCTAACATTTCCTCAGACCAGCAGCGGTTTTTGACATCAAATAAAAGCATCCCGGATGCATCCGATACATCGGTTGCGTGTACACCGGAAAAACGGTATGCCAGATAATCCTTTGGCAGCATGATTTTACGGATTTTTTGGAAATTTTCCGGTTCATTTTCCCGTACCCACAAAATCTTCGGTGCCGTAAATCCCGCAAATGCGATGTTTGCCGTGTACTCTGTCAGCTTTCCTTTGCCGATTGTATTGTTTAAATATTCACATTCTTTTGTCGTTCTGCCGTCATTCCAAAGGATTGCCGGGCGAATCACCTTATCATTTTCATCTAAAATTACCAGTCCGTGCATCTGTCCGCCAAAACTGATACCTGCCACTTCTTCTTTCTTTATGCCCACTGTCAGTTCACGGATTCCCGCAACCGACTGTTCATACCAGTCATACGGATTCTGTTCTGACCAGCCGGGCTTTGGAAACGAAATCGGATATTCTTTTGAAACCGTTTTTACAACCGTCCCCTGTTTATCCATAAGCAGAAGCTTTACAGAAGAAGTCCCTAAGTCCACACCAATATAATACATATTTTTCTCCATTCCACAGGCATTTTTATCTGCGCCGGTTCATGCGCCTGCGGTATAAACCGGCCGTATATTTTTATCTATGGTATCTTAGCCAAACGGATTTTCCGTCTTATAAAGCATGCCCTTTGGCTGGTTAAATCCGATATCCTCGATACCAATATACTTAAATACTTCAAAAATGGCTTTTCCGAAATGTCCGAATGCAACCGCACCGTGATGCGGGAAGTTCTTTTCGATTAATACGTGTCTGTAGAATCTGCCCATTTCAGGAATTGCAAAAATACCGATTGCACCAAAAGACCTTGTTGCTACCGGAAGAACTTCGCCCTGTGCGATGTAAGCACGGATACCGCCTTCTGCCGTTCCCTGTAATCTGTAGAATGTAATGTCGCCCGGAACAATATCCCCTTCTAATGTACCGTTTGTTACTTCTTCCGGCAGGGAGCGTGCCATAATCATCTGATTGCGCATTTCATGGAAGGACAGCTTGCATGCCGCCGTATTGCCGCAGTGGAAGCCCATAAACGTATCCTTTTGTGTATAGTCAAACTTTCCTTTGATATCTTCGTTATAAATGTCTGCCGGTACGGAATTGTTAATATCTAACAGTGTTACAACGTCTTTGCTTACCGTGTAGCCGATAAATTCGCTTAATGCACCGTAAATATCGACTTCACACGAAACCGGGATTCCCATGGCAGTCAGTCTTGAATTGACATAACACGGTACAAAACCAAACTGTGTCTGGAATGCCGGCCAGCATTTTCCTGCAATTGCCACAAATTCCCTGGAGCCTTTATGGGCTTCTACCCAGTCAAGCAGTGTCAGTTCATACTGTGCAAGCTTGTTTAATATTTCCGGCTTTTTGTTGCCTGTGCCGAGTTCTTCTTCCATGCTCTTTACAACTGCCGGGATTCTCTCATCACCTGCGTGCTTGTGAAAGCTTTCAAATAAATCCAGTTCTGAATTTTCTTCGATTTCAACACCTAAGTTGTAGAGCTGCTGAATCGGTGCGTTGCAGGCGAGGAAATTCGTCGGACGCGGACCGAAAGTAATAATCTTTAAGTGATTGAGTCCATATACTGCACGTGCCACCGGCAAAAATTCATGAATCATGTCTGCACATTCTTCTGCAGTTCCGACCGGATATTCCGGTATGTAAGCGCCAACATTACGCAGTTTTAAGTTGTAGCTTGCATTTAACATACCGCAGTATGCATCACCTCTGCCCTGTACAAGTCCGCCGTCTGCGGAGGTTTCCTCGGCCGCCGCAACAAACATTTTCGGTCCGTCAAAATACTTTGCGAGCATGGTTTCTGAAATTTCCGGTCCGAAGTTGCCAAGGTATACGCAGAGCGCATTACAGCCTGCCTTTTTAATATCTTCTAATGCCTGCTGCATATGGATTTCACTCTCAACAATACAGATTGGACATTCGTAAATGTCGTCTTTTCCATACTTTTGTGTATATGCATTTACTAAATTTTCCCTTCTGTTTACGGAAAGAGATTCCGGGAAACAATCTCTGCTGACTGCGACGATTCCGACCTTCATTTCTGGCATATTATTCATTTTGTCCTCCATTCTGCCGACACTGCGGCACCCTTATATTTTCTGATTTTCCTGATGTTTTTTATTTTTAACATTTGTTTTTTGCATTTACTTTTTAAACCGGCTGTTTTGCCGTCTGTGCTGTTACAGATTTCCGATGGAAATGTTCTCACCTTTCAGCCCGTTAAATGCGCCTGCTATCTTTGCTTCTTCATGCGCCAGCAGCCATTTGTTGGACGCAGCTAAAAGCTTATCTTCTTTTAATAAATGCGGCTGTTCTATCGGATAATTTGTTCCTTTCGGAAGCACTACCACACAGCGGAAACCCTTCTTATCTACACCGCACGGTGCATAGTGCAGGGTTGTCGCATAAACTTCTATCACCGTTCCCGCTGGTACGAAAAAGGCTTTAACCTTTGCGGTGTCATACGTGTCATCTGACTCTATATCCTGCTGTTTTCCAAGCAGTAAAATCATATCGGTCACAGCAATATTGATTTCTGAGCTTCTGTGATACTCTAAACCGTTCAACTTTTCGTTGTGTCCGTTACAGTATCCAATCTGTACCGGCAGTCCGCCGTATACGCTTCTCCTTAAAACTTCACACACCTCAAGCGCTTCAAGGGATGCATCAGACGGTTCGTAAATGACATCGTCCGGCAGCGGTGTCTTTTGCATTTTCTGTAAAAGCTGCGCTACGTCCAGCCCCTCAATAACCTTTCCGTACTCCTTAAATTCCTTTTCTTTCACACTGATAATTTCCATCGTTTCTCCATTTCAGATAAATATTTCTGTCAAATACAACATTGACATAGGTTGTTAAACTTTAGAGCTTTTAGAAAAGTGTTTTTTAAAAGCTTTTATTATTTTAACACCTATGTCAATGTTTTTCAATCATTTTCTATTGTTTTTTATGAATAAAGTATGAATTTTTATTCATTTTAATCGTTGTTTTCCGGTGTATGCCACTTCCAGTCGCGTACTTCCGGTAAATCCATGCCGTATTCGCTGATGTACTGCTTATGTGCTACAAGTGTGTCACGCATTTTCTGAAGCAGGTACGCGCCCTTGTTTCCAAGCTGCGGCAGCGCATTGACAGCGGCTTCTACCAGATGGAAACGGTCGATTTCATTCTGGACACGCATATCAAACGGTGTTGTAATCGTTCCTTCTTCCTGATAGCCGAATACGTGCAGATTTCTGTTGTGTCTGTAGTATGTCAGTTCATGAATCAGTGTCGGATAGCCGTGGAATGCAAAGATAATCGGCTTATCCTTTGTAAACAGTGCATCATAATCCGTATCGGACAATCCATGCGGATGCTGTGTATTGGACTGCAATTTAAACAAATCGACAACATTGATGAAACGAATCTTTAATTCCGGCAGATTGTCGCGCAGAATGGTGACTGCCGCAAGGGCTTCCATGGTCGGTGTTTCACCGCAGCCGACTAAAACTACGTCCGGTTCCTGTCCCTGGTCATTGCTTGCCCACTCCCAGATACCGACACCCTGTGTACAGTGCTTTACAGCCTGTTCCATGGTCAGCCACTGTGGTCTTGGGTGCTTTGAAGTTACCAGTACATTGACATAATCACGGCTTCTGATACAGTGGTCAAAGCAAGATAACAGGCAGTTTGTATCCGGTGGCAGATACATTCTGACAACGTCTGCTTTCTTATTGGCAATGTGGTCTAAGAAGCCCGGGTCCTGATGTGTAAATCCGTTGTGGTCCTGCTGCCATACATTAGAAGACAAAATGAGGTTTAATGAGGCAATAGACTGGCGCCACGGAAGCTGTGAACATACCTTTAACCATTTTGCATGCTGTGCCGCCATGGAATCCACGATTCGGATAAATGCTTCGTAGCTTGCAAAGAAACCGTGACGTCCTGTTAAAAGATAACCTTCCAGCCAGCCCTCGCACATATGCTCTGACAGCATAGAGTCCATAACACGTCCGTCTTTTGCAAGGAATTCATCATTGTCCTTTAATGCATTGTTCCAATCCCTGTTGGTTGCTTCAAAAATTTTACCCAGTCTGTTAGACATCGTTTCGTCCGGTCCAAAGATACGGAAGTTTCTGGTCTTTTCATTGAGCTTAAAAATATCTCTGATAAATCCGCCCAGCTCAATCATATCCTGACCTTCTTTAGCACCCGGTGACGGAACATCTACTGCATACTCCCTGAAATCAGGCAGGCGTAAATCCCGTAACAGTTTACCGCCGTTTGCATGCGGATTGGCACTGATTCTTGAATCCCCTTCCGGTGCAAGTGCCTTTAATTCCGGAATCAATCTTCCTTCTTTATCAAACAGTTCTTCCGGCTTGTAGCTTCTTAACCATTCGTCTAACATCTGTAAATGTTCCGGTCTATCCATCATAATCGGAACCTGATGCGCACGGAATGTTCCTTCGATTTCCTTTCCGTCTACAACCTTCGGTCCTGTCCAGCCCTTTGGTGTACGAAGTACAATCATCGGCCAGAACGGTCTTTCAGTCTTGCCGTTTTCCCTTGCCTCCTTCTGAATCTGATGGATTTCTTCAATAACCGTATCCACGGTTTCTGCCATTTTGCGGTGCATAGTCATCGGGTCATCGCCTTCTACAAAATAAGGCTTCCAGCCGCAGCCGTGGAAAAAGCTTTCAATCTCATCATGTGAAATTCGTGAGAAAATTGTCGGGTTGCTGATTTTATATCCATTTAAGTGAAGAATCGGAAGCACTGCACCATCTGTTACCGGATTTAAAAACTTATTGGAATGCCATGCTGTTGCAAGCGGGCCTGTTTCTGCTTCACCGTCACCGACAATACAGGTTGTAATCAGATCCGGATTATCAAATACAGAACCAAAAGCGTGTGCAATGGAGTAACCCAGCTCACCGCCTTCATTAATAGAACCCGGTGTTTCCGGTGCTACATGGCTTGAAATACCGCCCGGAAATGAGAACTGCTTACACAACTTTTTTAATCCATCCATATCTTCGCTGACATTCGGATAAACCTCACTGTATGTACCCTCTAAGTAAGAGTTGGATACAAAGAAGTTGCCGCCGTGTCCCGGACCTGAAATCAATACCATATCCAGGTCGTACTTTTTAATCGCACGGTTCATGTGGCAGTATACAAAATTCTGTCCCGGAACGGTTCCCCAGTGTCCAACAATCTTTTTCTTGATATGCTCCGGCTTTAACGGTTCGCGAAGCAGTGGATTATCCAGCAGATACAGCTGGGCTGCTGATAAATAGTTTGCCGCTCTCCAGTACGCATTCATTTTTTCAAGGTAAGCATCTGTCAAAGGCTGTTTTTCAACGCATGTCGTTTCTGTGTTCATGTAAATCTTCCTTTCTTCCTATTGATTTCATTTCAACGTTTTGTAAAATGTTTTTACAAAAGCCATTTACATAATAGCACACAACCGCCCAATGTCAATATCTTCTTTTATGAAACTTTTCCGATAAATTTTAGAATTGTGTCACCTGCTGCCTGCACCCGATACGGGATTCTAGGCGGACATCAGGGATAACAGTGTCGTCTTTCCCGCACCGTTTCTTCCTATCAGTCCGTATATCTTACCCGGTTCAAGCTCCAGATTCACATTTTTTAAAACTGTCTTTTCTTTATAGCTTTTTCCTACATTTTTACAAATCAGATTCTCCATTTACTTTCCCTCCATAATCATCTGCACCAGTTCCTGTTTCGTGATGCCAAGGCTCTGCGCCTCAGCAAGCATGGACGCAATATAGTCCTGATAAAATGCATCTTTTCGTTTTTTTTGAATCACTTCCTTTGCTCCCTTCGCCACAAACATACCAATCCCTCTTTTCTTGTATACAATCCCTGCTTCAACCAGAATGTTGATTCCTTTTGCGGCAGTTGCCGGATTAATGGCATACAGCTTCGCCAGTTCATTCGTACTCGGCACCTGTTCTTCTTCGCAGAGTATATCCCGTAAAATGTCGTTTTCAATCATTTCACTAATCTGGATATATATTGACTTTTCCTGTGTTAAAATCTCATTCATTCTGCTCCTCATTCCTTATGCTATTTAACCGCACACCGGCGGATATAAAAATTTGCTCCTGCTTACATCAATCGCATGAATGTTATTTTATCTTGCGCAGTTACATGGTTAATTAGTTAAGTAACTAACCTATGAACTAAAAATAGCACTTGAGGTCTTTACCGTCAAGTGCTATTTCTTTATTTTTTCCACAATGTTTTATACGATGCGCCTTCCACCAGCACTTTCCGCAGTCTGCCCGGCTTTTCAAGCACCTTCTTCATAAGCAGATAAGCTGCCCCGCCGTATGCCGAACCGAATACGACACTTGCCAGTACATCGGTCGGATAATGAACCGTCAGATACAGTCTTGAAAATGAAATGAGTGCCGCAAGCACCAGTGCGCCGATGCCTTCTTTTTTATTCCACAGGCGGATTGCCACCGCCGCCGCAAAGGAGGCAGAGGTGTGTCCTGACGGAAATGACCAGTCGTAAATCCTGTCAAAGACCCGGTAGAGATTTTCAAAGGTCGTGTCTGCATGAAACGGACGCACCCGCTGGTACAGATTTTTCATGATGCCGTTACAGATGACCAGCGAAATGAGCAGTGCCGCAACCACGGTCGCACCGGTTTTCCGGTAGCGCTTCGGCAGCACAAACAGCATTGCCGCCGCAATCACCAGCCAGATCAATCCGCCGTTTCCAAGACAGGTAATCTGATACATCAGAAAATCCAGCACCGGATTATGCAGTTCTTCAAACCAGTGCAAAATTTTTAATTCCATACGCACCTTTCCGCAGCTTTAATCTGCAAATACAATAACATTTTCATTCTTTTCCTTGCAGACAGGCTCCTGTGCCGCGTAACCTAAGTCTACAATGCCCCACACGATATGGTTGTCCGGCACACCGAACTTCTTTAATTCGGCACGTACCTGCGGCTCGTCACAGATTTCCTTTAACTGGTTAATCCAGCAGGAACCAATGCCAAGCTCCTGTGCCATCAGGAACATATTCTCCATTGCACAGGCACAGTCTGCAAGTCCGTTTGTATTGTCTTTTTCATTGGATGCCAGAATAATGACATCCGGGTCGTAAAAATTGTAACTTTCCGGGCGGTTTAACGTTTCCCTTACCACCTTTGCCAGTTCCTGTATGTTTTCTTTTTTACGGATTACCGTAAACTGCCATGACTGTCGGCTCATGCCGCTCGGTGCGTAAATTGCCGCCTTTAAAATAGTATCTAAGTCTTCTTTGCTGACCGGTCTGTCTGTATATGCCCGGCAGCTTCTTCTTGTTAAAATATTGTCTAATATCGCATTGTTACTCATTTGACACTACCTCGCTTTCCTGTGCGTTCTCCATGCCCTTTGCCTTCTTTTTGGCTCCGGCACGTTCACCCTGCGCAACCTGTTCCATATATTTCCTGGTTTCCGCAACTACCACACCGCTTAATGCCACAATGGCAATCAGATTCGGAATCGCCATTAAGCCGTTGAAAATATCTGCAATTTTCCAGACCGCAGATACCGTCATAAACGGTCCGATAAATACACATACAATATACAGCCATCTGTAGCCTTTTACAACCTTTTGTCTGCCGCCGACCAGATATTCCAGACATTTTTCACTGTAATAATCCCAACCGAGAATCGTTGTAAATGCAAAGAATACCAGACACATCATGAGGACAAATGCCGATACCTTAGCTGGAACCGGAAGTCCCTGCTGAAATGCCGCCGTTGTAACCGCAACCCCCTGTAAGCCGACGTTCCATGTACCTGTAATTGTAATGGCAAGACCTGTCATCGTACAGATAATAATGGTATCAATAACCGTTCCCGTCATG
>ULQA01037664.1_pt1 | contig 12154 bp, 17 predicted proteins | sample 1954001 | NCBI WGS metagenome assembly ULQA01 (sample SAMEA4835643, study PRJEB28245) | human gut metagenome | biome: gut microbiome; material: fecal sample | place: Denmark | collected 2008 | reverse complement strand
TTGAATGTTCAGCCGGGAGCAACGATTGTTGTGTCTTTTATCGGTTATCAGCCGCAAGAAATAGTGGTAGGTAACCAGACTAGTTTCAAGATTCAGCTAAAGGAAGATACGGAATTGTTGGATGAAGTAGTCGTAGTGGGTTACGGTGTACAGAAGAAGAAACTGGTGACAGGTGCTACGGTTGAGGTAAAAGGCGAAGACATCGCAAAATTAAATACTACGCAGGCATTGGGCGCTTTACAAAGCCAGTCTCCGGGTGTAAATATTCAGGCCGTTTCCGGTCAGCCGGGTGATGGGTTTAAAATTAATATTCGTGGTGCTGGTACTAACGGAAATACAGCTCCAGTTTACGTTATTGATGGTGTAGCCGGTGGCGATATTAACGCCTTGAATCCTGCCGATATTGAACGTATTGACGTGTTGAAAGATGCTGCATCTTGTGCAATTTACGGTTCGAGCGGTGCCAACGGTGTTATCCTTATTACTACGAAGCAGGGTAAGGTAGGAAAGGTTTCTGTATCTTATGATGGAAACATAGGTTGGGCAAATATATATAAGATGCCTGATATGTTGAATGCCAAAGAATATATGGCGGTAATGGATCAAGTGGCCTATAATAATGGAGGCCAACCGTATGATTGGTCAAAATTCGTAGATGCTGATTTGCTGACTGCTTATCAGAATGGTACCAATCCTGGTACAGATTGGGTAAAAGAATTCCGGAATAAAAATGCTGTGGTTACTAATCATGCGTTGAATGTAACAGGTGGTTCTGAATTCTCCAAATTTTCGACAGGTATAGGCTATCAGTATCAGGATGGTGCATTCGGTGGTCCGGTGAAGACTGACTATCGTCGTTTTACTTTCCGCATTAATTCTGAGCATGTGATATATCGTAAGGGAGATGTGGATGTGATAAAGTTTGGTGAGAATATATATTATCAGCACAAACAGAATCAAGGTGTGCAGTTAGGTAATCAATATTCGAATGACCTTTCTAATGCTTTGCGTGCTATTCCTCTGATTCCTGTATATAATGAAAATGGTGATTTCTTCATGTATGATGATTTGAAGAATTTTGGAACGAGTGCTAATGGTATACTTGATTATACTGCATATGCTTCTAATCCGATGGCTCACATGGTATATAATCAGGCTGGGAATAATAAGAATAAGAATTTTAATCTGAACACAGCGGCATATCTGGAAGTACAACCACTTAAGAATCTTATTTATAAAGGTCAGGTTAGTTACAAACAATGGTCAAGTTCATGGCGTTCATATCTTCCCGTTTACCAAATTAATAATCAGGGAGATAGCCGTGATAAAGACCAAACGATAAATAACGTGTCTTTGGGTTGGAACTGGAGTTTGACTAATACGTTGAGTTATCGGTTTGATATTACAGACTTACATCATTTTGATGTTTTGGCTGGTACAGAGTATTCTAAATCAAGACCAACTTATGGCGAATCAGTAGAGGCAACCGGTTATAATAGTGCTTTTGGTGACTTTACACATGCTTATTTGCATAATACAGAACGTAAAGCTACTGCTACAGTAAATGGTTATCCCTCGGATTATGGTTCTAAGATGTCTTATTTTGGACGTTTGAATTATGACTTTAAGGAAACTTATATGTTTTCTGCTATCATTCGTGCCGATGGCTCGTCTAAGTTTGCGAAAGGCAATCAATGGGGATATTTCCCATCATTCTCTGCTGGTTGGGTTATTTCAAACGAGGCTTTTATGAAGAATACTGCTTCTTGGCTTGGTTTCTTGAAAGTCCGTGCTGGTTGGGGACAGAATGGTAATGACAATATCCCTAATTCAAATTGGCGTGCCGGTTACGAGTTTGGCGATTATGGTCTTTATACATTTGGCTCGGATAAGAATGGAGGTACAACCGGAGCTTACCCGAATCGTTTGGCTAACCCCGATTTGACATGGGAAACTTCAGAACAGACCAATATCGGTATTGATGCCCGTTTCTTGGATAACCGTCTGAGTTTTACCATGGACTGGTATAGCAAGCAGACGAAAGACTTGTTAGTGGAAGTGGGTACCAATGCGGCTTCCGGTTTCGCTACTCAATATCAAAATGCTGGTACGGTAAAGAATACTGGCCTTGAACTTTCAATGGGCTGGAGAGATCAGATTGGTAAGGAGTTCAAGTATGGGGTGAATGTCAATATGGCCTATAATAAGAATGAAGTAACGGAGGTTAATAACGCCAATCATTTTATTGAAGGCGGTAATGATTTGTTGGCTCAAAGTACGGGTCGGTTTGTCCGTATGGAAGAAGGACATCCTATTGGCTATTTTTATGGTTATAAGACGGATGGTGTCATTCAGAACCAGAATGACTTGCAGGCATATCTTGACCAGAATTGTAAAGGAAATGCGGCAAACTCTAAGCAAGGTGCAAGTATTAAACCGGGTGATTTGAAGTTTGTGGATGTTGATGGAAATGGGGTGATTAATGATGACGATAAGACTGATTTGGGTAATCCTCATCCTGACGTGACAATGGGTCTTACGTTAAGTGCGGAATATAAAGGATTTGATTTCTCTGTAACAACCTATGGCGCTTTTGGTGCACAGGTAGCTCGCTCTTGGCGAAAGTTCTCAGATGGACAGTATGAAAACTATACGACAGAAGTTTACGATTACTGGCATGGCGAAGGAACCTCAAACAGATATCCGCTGCTTTAAGGGGGGAAAAACGAAACGTGTCAATATGTGGTGGACCTGAAAATGACTGATTGCTTTGGTTGTCAGAGCGTTATAGTGGAGTAGGGGAGAGTGGATCGGAAAAACGAAGCGTTTACATCGCTTTACATTGGGCTTACATTTGAGCTCCGTTTGAACGCCGTTCAAATGAAATGCTTTACATTGAAGGTGGGATAGGGGAGGTTTCGGGAGTGTTGTTGGTTGCTCTCCATGCTCCTTCTCTGGTCAGCTCTCATGTACAAAGATTGCGAAACAGGTAGGTTTATGCAAGTGGAGTAGGGGAGTGCAAGATGTACTTTCCTTTTTATTTTATCTAAATTATTCCATATAGTATATATTTGGTATATTTGCAGTGAAATAAATGCAATATACTATGAGTAAAGTTATCCATGTACACTTGATTTATGAGAAAAGAAACCTCTATTTCGGCAGTATTTCTGCCATATTTGATACTTTGACTGAGAGCCAGGTCGGTATCACTAAGAGTAGCCTGTTGCATGCCGGTTTGACCGATGGAGCCGTAAAATACACGAAACGTGCGATGATTATCCAGTCGCACTTGATAAAGACTACCAGAAAGGTTTAAAACAGTCTTAGAACGTCTATAAAGCCGCTTTTGCGGCTTTTTTTGTGTTCTTTGGGTGATATTCTTTTCAAATAGTACATTTGAAAGAAGCTACAACTTATTTGAACGGTTTGAACGATTGGAAAAACAGAAAGGACGGACATTTGGATGGACACTTGGATGGACATTTTGGGCGTTGGAAAAACGAAACGTTTCGATTGGACGGACATTTGGACGGACATTTTTTTCTTGTTTTGAGAGCATTTTTCTATGAATATTTCTTTTTAGTACCTTGTTTTCCTTTGTTTATAAACTATTGCAGGGGGTAAACAATATTTCGTATATAATTATTTACTCCCCTATATTTTAGTTTATTGCTCTAAAAACCAATGTTTTACTATGTTTTGCCCCCTTTACCCCATAAAACTCGTTTTATCCGACACCTGCAAGTGTTGAACTCCTTGCATCCGAAACACGCCCCACACTTTCCTGTTTGAGTTGCACGATTGTTTGTTTGAGTATTCCTATTTCTTCTGCCTGTTCTTTTATTGTTATCTGCTGTTCTTTTATAGTAGATAGAAGTTTATCGAATATTTCAGGGGGAAGACTTTGGCTGTTATCGAATATTTCTCTATCTTTATTTTTAGAAACACAGCTTGTTTGTGTATCTTCTGTCGATGTTGGCTGGTTCGTTTTTGTCATCTCTCCCCTACCCGTCAAAAGCCACTCGCAATTTATTGCGAATTTATCGGCGATAGCAGCTAATACATCGAACCTTGGTTGTGTACCAGCTATGTAACTTCTAATATTGGACTCATTTACCCCAATAGCCTTCGCAAAAGGTAAGTTCTTTCCATCACAAAATTCTGTGATTAACATCTGTATTCTTTCTGAAATAGCCGACTTTTTCTCCATAATCGCATTATTTTGCTAAATTAATCGCATTTTAATGCGCAAAATCTTGCGACTTTCGCAGTAAAATACTATGTTTGCAGCGTGTTCAAAGTGTGAACACCGCCCCAAAGCTACAAAAAAGGCTTGAGGTGACAATGAGAAATATAAAAAGAAGAAAATGGAAGCAAAATTTAAAAAGGGACAAAGTGTAAGAATCACCAAGAGAAACGGTGAAGTTATTGATGGCGTAATCCGCGACTGGGATTATAACATTTGTACTTTCGGTCGTGAATACAATGTCGATTATACGAAAGATGACCAGGTCTGGACAGTGATATGTGTTCCGGAGGATGCCATACAAGAACTCCGATAGATTTTCCGGGCGTTTAGTTCAGTTGGTAGAACACACTAAGCTCCTGCAAGGGAGAGGTCATGGTCCGCGGTTCGAGTCCGCGACCGCCCGCTATAATAATTTAATATCAGTGAATTATGAAAGAACGAATAGTCGTAGAGTACAGCGAGGTGGGTAAAATAGCCGGTTTGCTGGGTTGTTCCCGGGAAATGGTTTCCCACTCCCTTGCGTTCCGCAAGAATAGTAAGTTGGCCCGTTCTATCCGTAAGCTCGCCATTGAGCGCGGTGGAACTAAGGTAGGTGGTAACCCTCAAAAGAAGGACAGCGATGAAAAGTGAGTTGATGGCATTGTTCGGTGACCAGTTGCGCTGGTTTATGCAGCTGAGTTGTAAGCAGCGCCTTTGCGTGCTTTACTTCTGTCTGAGTTTCGGGATCCTGCTTTCCCTGGTCTTTGAGCACCCGTTGATGGAGCTTGCCCTCGTGCTAAACTTCGGGGCCTCAGTACGACTGGTAAAGAAGCATATCCCTTTGAATGATTTGGAGGAGTGATAATCGAACAGGGAGATGGAATATTACAAGAAAACATTGCACGTAACCTATCAGGAACTGACTTGTGGAGTTGATCCGGTGATCACCAAGGGCGCTCTTGACAAACAGTTACAACGTGGTACCATTGAACGCTCCCATCGTGGAGGTGGAGAAGGTTCCCATGCACAAATCATTTATTCCTCCCTTCCCGATAAATACCAGAAACGTTTTGTTGCCAAGTACGGTGACCCTGAACAGAAAATGATACGTGAAATGATTTTGAGCAAAGTGAAAAAAGACGAGAATGCGGAGCGGTTCTTCGAGGAGTACCGCTATGACAAGAACGGCGAGGAAGTTCCCCTTCCTGAACGGATCCAGACTGAGTATGTATGGAATGCTTCCGTGCTTAACGCGCTGATCAGTGAGCTGGACACGCTTCGCCCGAAACGCAACATGCTGGGCAGCAGCCGTAATGTATGGGAAACGTTGCTTCTTAGGGTTGAGGAATGGCGTGAGGAGTATGCGCATACCCTTCCGGGCAGCGAGGGCCGCCTGAAGAGCCTTATGAAGCAATACAGGCCGCAGAACTACGCGATACTGGTCAGCGGTAAATATGGTAACAGGAACACACTGAAGATCGAAGAGGAAGCCGGACGTTACCTCGTGGCGCTGAAACGGAGCCGCGTCCCTGTCTATACCGACATGCAGATTTTCGAGGAATACAATCGTGTTGCCCCGGAGCGTGGCTGGAAACCCCTGAAAAGTGCCCGCAGCCTGCGTGAATGGCTTAACAGCCCCCGTATCGAGCCTTTGTGGTATGATGCGGTCTATGGGGAGATGAAGGCGCACCAGCGTTACGGCCGTAAGCACAAGACCGAGCTTCCCTGCCGCCGCGACAGCCTGTGGTACGGTGATGGTACGAAGCTGAACCTCTACTACAGGGATGAACACGGCAATGTCCGCACCATCGGCGTGTACGAGGTCATGGATGCCTATAGCGAGGTGCTGTTGGGCTTCCATATCAGTGAGAACGAGAATTACGAGGCGCAGTACCACGCTTACCGTATGGCGCTCCAGACAAGCGGACACAAGCCTTACGAGCTGGTCCACGACAACCAGGGCGGCCACAAGAAACTGGAGCGCTTGTCAGACGGTCTACTGTCAAAGATCAGCCATATCCACCGGCCGACCGCTCCCTACAGCGGTCAGTCGAAAACAATCGAGTCGGCTTTCGGCCGTTTTCAGAGCCAGGTCCTGCATAAGGACTGGCGGTTTACCGGGCAGAACATCACTACCAAAAAGGCATCCAGCCGCCCGAACCTTGAGTTCATCGAGGCCAATAAGGACCAACTTTATACCCTTGCCGAGCTAAAGGAGAAATATGTCGAGGTACGCCGGGAGTGGAACGAGATGAAGCATCCGGCCACCGGCATTTCCCGGATCGAAATGTACAGTACCAGCGTGAACGAGGAGACGGAAGCGGTGACGGCACGTGACATGGTGGATATCTTCTGGGTGATGACTTCCCGCCCGAGCACGTTCACTTCTTCCGGTATTGAGGTCACGATCGGCGGCAAGTCCCGTACTTATGAGGTATATTCCTCCCCAGGCGTTCCTGATCATGAATGGCGCCGCCGGAATACCTACAAGCAGTTCTATGTCAAGTATGACCCGTATGATTTCGGCAGCGTCCGGCTGTACTGGAAGGACAAGGGCGGCGAGTTCCGTTTCGAACGTGTCGCCGAACCTTATATGGTCATCCACCGTGCCATTCAGGACCAGGGGGAAGGCGAGGCCGCCTTCATCCGCCGGGAACAGGAGGCCAACGTACAGGACCGCGTGGAACGTCAGGTGGTCGCCAAGGAAATAGAGTACGAACATGGAGTGGCACCCGAACAGCATGGTCTGAATACTCCGAAACTGAAAGGTATCACGGCCGAGGTGCAACGGCAGATAGACCGTCGTACAAAGAAATACAGCCAGCCTCCGGAAGAAATCGCCCTGGGGCGTTCCACCAAAGTGATCAGCAATATAAGCTGGGACCAGCTCGGTCGCCGCGAGGTGGACAAACGGAAAATAGTCGGAAAATTTTAAAGAAAATTGATTATAAAAATAGGATTGATTATGGAAATTACAATGAAAGAAAAGAATGCCATCAGCGAGCGCCTTCGCGCTTACGTGGCCAAATACCCGAGCCAGACGAAGGCTGCGGGCAGCCTGAAGGGCGTCAGTGTGGGTACTGTCAGTAATATTCTGAATGGTCGTTTCGAGAACATCAGCGATGAGATGTTCCGTAACGTGGCCTCCCAGGTGGGAGGTGTGGGCACACCCGGCTGGCAGGTCGTTGAGACTGGTGCGTACCAGGAGATTACCGAGGTGCTTTCCGATGCGCAGCGCTGGCGCAACGTCCGCTGGGTGACCGGCGAGGCCGGTTGCGGCAAGAGTACTACCGCCCGGGTGTACCTTCAGGATCACAAGGAGGTTTTTTATATCCTTTGTTCCGAAGACATGAAGAAGGGTGACTTTGTCCGTGAGATTGCCCGCACGGTCGGGATCCGCACCGAAGGCTGCAATATCCGCGAGGTCTGGGGGCTTATCCTGGATGACATCATCCAGATGGACGCGCCCCTACTCGTGTTCGATGAAGCCGACAAGCTGACCGAACCGGTGTTCCACTACTTTATCAGCCTGTACAACAAACTGGAGGAGAAATGCGGTGTCGTTTTCCTGAGTACCGATTATATAGTCAAGCGTATCAGTAACGGGTTGAAGTACCAGAAACCCGGTTATAAGGAATTTTTCAGCCGTATCGGGCGCAAGTTCTTCACTTTGGAACCGACGGATCAGAACGATGTCTATACCATTTGTATGGCGAACGGGCTGACTTCCCGTCAGGATATCGATGTCGTGATGAAGGAGGCTGCCGCCTGCGATTATGACCTTCGCCGCGTGAAGGATTCCATCCACAAGGTGAAGCGCATGAGTGATTTGTAACCCGTTCAAATACCGTTCAAACGTAATTTTAAGGATATGGAAAACAAATTTGAATACCTGAAAATCGATGGTCGCGACCAGCTTCCCGTTCCCTGGAGCAATTACCCTGTTTTGACAGAATACGAGACGGTAGCCGTTTACCGGAACGGTCGCGATTATCTGGACGTCTTTGTTGGGCAGCAGGACGGCTGGTGGGTTGCCGGCGTGCACATGGAGGTGAACAATTCCGGCGGCGGTTTCAATCCGGGACGCAAATGGGGACAGTTTGCCACCCGTGATAATGCCCTTCTGTGGGCTTTGGGCTGGATGCTTTGCCATAAGAAGATGCAGGGATCCGCTCGCCAGGCTGTCCTTGACAAGATTGACGATATCCGGCAACTAAAACTTTTCTGACCATGAAGCGTGCATTGAGTGTGAAGGATATCCTCAGCAAGAAGTATGAGGTGTTCCCTTTCGAAGGGAAGTGGAAGGAGGCCTTCGACACCCCGGAACGTACCGGAGTATGGTTCATCTGGGGGAACAGCGGGAACGGGAAGACTTCTTTCGTGATGCAGTTGTGCAAGGAACTGTGCAAGTATGACCGTATTGCCATCGATTCTTTGGAGGAGGGTACGCGCCTGACGGTCCAGAACAACCTGAGGCGTTTCGGTATGGCGGGTGTGAGCCGTCAACTGGCCTTCATCAAGGAGGATATCCCTGCGCTGAAGGAACGCCTACGCCGTCACAAAAGCTACAACATCATCGTGATTGACAGTTTCCAGTACACGCGGATGACCTACGGTGACTATATTCAGCTGAAAGAGGAGTTTCCTGACAAACTGTTCATCATCATCAGCCACGCCCGTGGCAAGAATCCGAAAGGTGACGCGGCTACGAGCGTGATGTACGATGCCGACTTGAAGATATGGGTGGAGGGCTATGTGGCGTACAGTAAAGGGCGGTACCGCGGTTCCACCAGCAAATATGTAATTTGGGAGCTGGGGGCTTTGGAGAATGGCAGTAAATAAGATAATTAAAAAGACGACGTGATGAGTAAGATCGAGAAACAATTGGATATCTGCCCACCCGCTTATATGGGTAAGGGTATGAACCGTGAGAACTTTGTCAGTACCGGTCACAAGTGTGGTTACTGCAAGGGTAATGGCTGGTTCTGGGGAACGGAAGAGGGCAGCCGCGAGGACGTGCATGTGTCCTGCCCGGTGTGTGGCGGCAGCGGTGAACTGGATGCGGTTATAACAGTGGACTGGAAACCGTCAGGAAAATAACCGTTTAATCCTTGGCTTAAAAGATTATGAACAAGAGGAATTTTAAGAAGAAGTTTCCGGATGTGAAGGTACAACTGCGGAAGACGTCCGGCGCATTGAACAGTGTGGAGGTACAGCAGAAGGTAGAATATCTCGTATCATCGTTGAATACCGGTCTGCTCTTCTACGAATATGATGGCGACGTGATCGAGATATTCACCAGTGATATCTGCAAAAAGAGGCAGGAAAGCATGTGCAAGGGTTGCCAGGTTTTGGATGATAATCTTGGCCTTATAGGTACGATTGTCAGTACTGTTCCATTTTTAAGATATGGGCGGCCTTGTATAAAAGTGAATTTTGGTGGGGATGTAGCCACTTATAGTTGTGAATATTTCATGTAAGATTTTTGATAAACAAACTATGGGAAAGAAGAAAACAATAGAAAATTGTGTGGGTACCGTTACTGTTTCCACCAGGATCCAGAACGGTGCCGTAACGACCACTTACCAGTTCAAGGCTGGTTTTGCCGCTCACGGCTGGACTGATAAAAGGGCTAAGGACGTTATCCGGAAAATGAAGTCCGGTGTGAAAAATATGATTTTTGCGGATAAAGAACATTTTGGTATCACTAATACGTCCAAAGTGACATTTTACGGTGGTGTCAAAGTTCTTGAGTGCGATTATATTCTTGAAAAATAACATATTGTCAACCATTAAAATTTAACTAAAATGATTACAGAAAAACAGAAAGAGGCAGTAAAGGAACTTTGCCAGTACGTGGATAACTTTTGTAAGGAAAACGATCTTAGCGCTTTTATGAGCGTTGCGGCAAGTAAGGATCATCCGACCGGGCTTGAGCAGATTGCCGGTTCAATCGTGACCGGTAAAGGTGATCATGTTATAGGTTCCATATCCGGAATTGTTAAGACTGACAAACGTGTCTGCATGTTGCTGTCTATGGCATTGATGCAGGCCCAGGTGAGAAAGTCGGATATCAATGTTATCCCATTTTTTGGGGGGGGGAATTTGAATATGAACTGATGAATGACTATAAATGAACACGAGTGAGAACCTGCACCAGCTCGGCCTTCCGATAGAGAGGTTGAGCAGCGTCCTTCTGAACTGGACGTGTTTTGAACCGCGTCGTCAGATGCTTATCAGTGCTTCCACGAAGACTGAAGGTTGGGCGATTGTTGAGACGCGGGATTCGCAACTGGCCGCCGCTATCCTGAGGGATGTCCCGGAGGCACGTTTGAGAGAACTTGAGAAACCTGTAGTTACAATAGCGTTATGAGTAATATATTCAAAAAATTCGAAGGTCTGAAAGTTCGTGTTCAGATCACGAACAGTATCGGGCTTCCGGTTGACCGCCAAGGTTACGTGGAGGTTGAGGAGAACTGGGCTTATCTTTACGAGAAAGGCCAGAAGGGAAACAGATATATTTTAGCAGTCAATACCAACAGGAACAGCGTGGTGTCGGTTGAAGTTATTAATGCGTAAAAAAAATAAAAAGGAAATAAAATATGGGATACGATTTAATGCCAAAAAATAAAGAGGCTGGTTCCCCACATGGAATGATATTCACATGGCCGCTCATATTGAATGAGACAGGTGCTTGTTATCTTTTGGGATATGGAAATAATACAGTTGATATTGGTAGTTATGTTTATAACGGTTCTCGTGGACCGGGTTCTCCTGTTTCAAACGATGGTTTTAAGGTTACAGCATCCGAAGCTAAAGCTATGGCGAAACTATTTAGAGGGTATGTTTTCGTTAAAAGATTTATCCGGGAAGAATGGGATAAAAAGACAGAGGATGAGAAAAATCGGATTCTATCTTATAAAACTTGTAAAGAACCACCGAGTAAAGAATTTATAGATAAAGTAGAAAGTCTTGCTGAGTTCTGCGAGAAATCAGGGGGATTTAGGATAAAATAATAATTCAAATTAGTAATGAGCATATTTGAATTTTTCCACCGGTATAAGTGTACAAAAGATGAAAAGGAACACCTTCTTAATCACTTATGCGCCATTAGGATAAAGGGGATCATTAAAGAAATGGATATTCCTCATAAAAGAACAACATGGCCATGCAGATAGATATCAACAGCCGCAAGCAGTTAAATAAACCCGAGAATTATGCGGTGTTTTATAGTCTTTTGAACCGCCTTCCGACATCTGACCGCGATGCTTTGAAGGAAAGCGTAGTTTCCCAGTACACGGACGGCCGCACCACGAGCCTGCGCGAGATGACGCTGAAGGAATACAGCGCTGCCGTGGCCGGGATGCGCAAGCTGGTGCCGCCCACTTACCGTGAGGAGCTCCGGAAGATTCTCCGTCAGAAGCGTTCGGCGGTGCTTCACCAGATGCAGCTGCTGGGTATCGATACGGCCGACTGGGATCGGGTGAATGCTTTCTGCCAGGACAGCCGTATCGCCGGCATGGAGTTCCGTGAACTTGACTGTGAGGCGCTGGACACGTTGCTGGTGAAGCTGCGCGCCATCCGCCGCAAACGTGAGAATAAACAACAGTGACAACCATTTAATTTTTTAGTTATGGACTTGAAAGAACAGTTAAAGAGCTTGTCCGCACAGGACAGAAAAGAACTGCTGAAACAGCTCCAGCAGGAAGAGAAGGAAAACAAGCGTAACCGTCGCGACGCCTACGAGGGCCTCCGTGCGCAGTTCATGCTTGAAGTAAAGAACAGGCTGTTTCCGGTTGTGGATGACGTGAAGGCCTTCCGTGACTGGGTAGAGAAAGAAGCCGCCTCTTTCCGTGACCTGATGCGTGACTATGGGCAGCTCCGCAAGGATGACCAGGCGAGTTTCACCATCGTGGACGGTGA
>ULQA01020247.1_pt1 | contig 12177 bp, 9 predicted proteins | sample 1954001 | NCBI WGS metagenome assembly ULQA01 (sample SAMEA4835643, study PRJEB28245) | human gut metagenome | biome: gut microbiome; material: fecal sample | place: Denmark | collected 2008 | reverse complement strand
GGCCCTACCACCAGCGGACGCATGGATGCCATGAGCCCCCGGCTGCTGGACCTTGGCAACAAGATCATGATCGGCAAGGGCAAGCGGGACGCCGCCGTCAAAGACGCTGTGGTGCGCAACGGTGCGGTGTATCTGGCTGCGCTGGGCGGTGCCGGTGCGCTGATGGCAAAAAGCGTGCAGACGCTGGAAGTGATCGCATGGCCGGACTTGGGCTGTGAAGCGGTGCGCCGCCTGACTGTGCAGGATATGCCTCTGACCGTTGTGCTGGACGCCCATGGCGGCGATCTGTACGAGGAAGGCCCTGCCGCCTATCTGGCTGCGCGGTAAATTGCACCCTTTGCACAAAACAGGAGCGGTGCAAAACCGACAAAACAGCAGTTCTGTGCAGAGAAATATGGTTAGTTTAACCAAACTTGCTGCGAATTGCTTGCATCAACCGCAAAAATGTGATATCCTTTAACATACGACAGAGGGTACACATACCCTGTCGGAAAAATCCCCCAGAGGGAATAAGGCAGGAGGCCGGACAAACCATGCAGATCCACCAGTCCGCGGAAGATTATCTTGAAACGATCCTGATGCTGAGCCAGCGTATGGGCAAAGTGCGCTCCATTGACGTTGTCAATGAGCTGGGCTTTACCAAAGCCAGCGTGAGCATCGCCATGAAAAAGCTGCGGGAGAACGGCTATATCGCGGTGGACGGCGAAGGCAACCTGACCCTGCTGGAGCCCGGGCTGGAGATTGCTCAGCGCATTTACAGCCGCCACCAGCTGCTGACCCACTTCTTTGTGCAGCTGGGCGTGGACGAGCAGACCGCCGCCGAGGACGCCTGCAAGGCAGAGCACATCCTCAGCGAGCAGACGCTGGAAAAGATCCGCGAAAGCGCCCTGCGCAACGACGCCGCCCATCCGCAGGCAAAGTGATATGATTCCAAGAGACACCGGAACGCCGAAAGACGTTCCGGTGTCTTTTTTTGTATGAAATTTTCGGTTTGTGTTGCATATCTGTTACGGATTTGGTACAATAAATCTGTGCGGAAAAGGAACGTTGGAAGAGCGAAAAAGGGTCGGGACGGCGCAAAGCCGCCCTAGGGTAAAGGAGAGCGTTGCGGCATGGATGCGATTGCCCATACTCAGGTCAGTGCGGTCTGTCTGGTCACGCTGGCGGTCTTGCTGCGGGCGCAGCAGAAAATGCGGGATAAAAGTCTGCCCGGGCGGCTGTTCACGGCGCTGCTGTGGTCTGCCGGGGCGCTGACGATCGTAGATCATGGCAGTGCGCTGGCGCAGCTGGGCGCGTGGCAGGATCTGGGCATCCCCCTGACCTACCGGCTGAACGCCGGGGGCAGTATTCTGTTTTATCTGCTGGCGGCGTGCTGCTGCCAGCTGGTGTTTTTGTATGTGGAGGCAGAGCTGGGGCGTACATGGATGGAGGACGGCCGCAGGCTGGCGCTCAGCGCTGCACCGGTGGCGCTGCTTTTGCTGGCACTGCTGACAACGCGGGACGAAAACGGCTTCTGCTATCTGGATGCAGAGGGGCTGCGGGGCAGCACCCTGTTCTGGGGGGCGAAGCTGGTGGGGCTTGCCTATCTGGCGGCGGCCTTTCTCCGCTGCAGCTGGACGCTGAGCAACTGGAAGCAGGAAACACCCAAGGAGGAACTGAAAACCTTGCTGCTGCTCGCGCTTGCGCCGGCGGCAGGCTTTTTGCTGCAAGGCTGGCTGCCCGGGCGCGGGCTGCTGTGCTGCGGCATTACGCTGGGGCTGGTGTGCGTGTATGTGCTGGTCTTGCAGACCAAGTTCACGGTGGACACTCTGACCGGCGTCAGCAACCGTATCGTGGCGCTGCGGTATCTGGAAAGCGAACTGCCCTACTACCGCCGTCACCCCAACCGCTCGCTGCATTTCCTCATGATGGACATGGATCACTTCAAGCACATCAACGATGAGTACGGTCACCTGGAGGGCGATGCCGCACTGGTGCTGCTGGCGGGCATTTTAAAAAAGGTGTGCGCCAACTACAACGGCGTGCTGGCGCGCTACGGCGGCGATGAATTCTGCATCGCCTGCGGCTGCAACAGCGTGGAGGTGCGCACCCTGATCGCCTCCATCCAGCGAGAGCTGGATGCCGCCAACGCCGCCTCCGGCAAGCCCTACCAGATCGAGATCAGTATCGGCTGCGCCCGCCTTGAGCCGGACATTGCCACCGTGCACGACCTGATCGATAAAGCCGATCAGGAGATGTACCACCTTAAGACCCGCAAGCGCGGCGCAGCCCCTGCAGAGAAACAGGGCTGAACAGTTGTGAACTTACTATCACACGATAAATGCCGTTTGCCTTTACGGCCTTTCCCGTGAAAAATGCAATACCGGAGCGTCCGCAGACGCTCCGGTATTGCTCTATATAAAAATAATTTTTCCGCTGAAGATGGCCAAAGCAAAGCGGAGGCCATTCAAAATCGTCCCGCCCGCGCTTTCTAAACGTTTTTTACCCTTCTGCCCTTGCATCCCGGGGTGGAACGCGGTATTCTTATAGAATAGACCGGAACCGCGACAGCACAGGGGAGGGAGACCACATGGACGCACAGGAGATCCGCACATTGCTGGGCAAGTCTATCTTTGAGCGGGCACAGAAGTACCGCAAGCGCATCCTGCAAAGCAGCTGCACCACCAACGAGGACGGGGTGCGGCACCTGACAGCGCTGGTGCAGGGCAGCGGGCCGGACTGCTATTATACGCAGGTCTGGCTGCGGGAAAACGGCAGCTTTGTCAGCGCCTCCTGCGACTGCCCCTATAACCAGAACGGCGACGGCACCTACTGTAAGCACATTGGCGCGCTGCTGCTGCAGGACGCGGAAAAGAACCCGCCTGCCCCGGAAAAAAAGCCGGAGAGCATCCCCGGGGTGCAGCGGGGCGTGGCAGGCTTGAGCACCGAACCCCGCAAGGACAGTTACAGCGCCGGGCTGGATATGCTGTTCGGCCGCAAGTGGCGGGGCGAGGAGCCGGAGACCGACTATGAGGCCCAGCTGCTGTTGAAGCGCTACCAGCGGGAGGATGCGCAGCCCCTGCCCCAGAACGCTGCCCAGCGCACCGGCTTTGCTTTGCTGGAGCCGGAGCTTACGCCGCACAATGGCCGTATCTGGCTGCGGCTGCGGGTCTCGGATGGCATCGGCGGGCGGCAGTATCTGGTAAAAAGCATCCCGCAGTTTCTGGATGCGATCGAGCGGGGCGAAAGCGTCAGCTACGGGAAATCGCTGGCCTTTGTGCACCGGTGGGACGCCTTTGCTCCGGATGCACAGCAGCTGCTGCGGCTGCTGCGCCGTCAGGTGAGCGCCCGGCAGGCGTTTGAAGCCGAGGGCACGGTGCGCTCCGGCTGGGAGAAAGGCCCGGCGGGCGGCCTGCCGTTGACCGGCGAGGGGCTGGATGCCCTTGTAGAACTTTACGCTGCCGAGGGCGTTGTGGGCGGCTATACCCTTAAAGAGGGTCTGCCGGTCATCAGCCTGAAGGTGGAGCGCCGCAAGGGCGGCGTGCAGCTGAGCTGTACCCCGGCGCTCAGCGGAGTGCAGGGGCTGGACTATGCCTATCTGCTGGGCGAAAGTACCCTCTGGCGGATGCAGCGGGAGGAATGCCGCCGGGTTTTGCCGGTACTGGACACCTTTGGCGGGCGCAGTTTGTTCTTTACCAGCGCAGACGCCGCCGCTTTTTGCAGCTATGTGCTGCCGGAACTGGGCAACCGGGTCAACATCGTGGACCCCGACCGGTTGCTGCTGAACCAGATCCCGCTGGAGCCGGTGGTGCAGTTTTATCTGGACGCCGACCGGGGGCTTACCGTCACGGCTTACCCGGTCTTTCTGTACGGAGAGGACAGGATAGCCCCCGGCGAGCCGGTGCCCCCGGATCTTTTGCGGGATGCCCGCACCGAGAACCGGGCAAAGCGCCTGCTGGAGACCTATCTGGAACCCGAGACCGGCAAGCCGGGGCATTACAGCATTTCCGGGGAGGAGGCGCTTTTCCAATTGCTGGAAGAGGGCATTCCCGCCCTGCTGGCCATGGGCGAGGTGTACCAGACCGATGCCTTCCGCAACTTACAAGCCGCCCCGCCTAAAATTTCGGTAGGGGTATCGGTGCACGGCAGTGTGCTGGATCTGGAAGTGGACACCGGCGCGTTCCCGGTGGAGGAACTGCGGGAGCTTTTGCAGTCCCTGCACCAGAAAAAACGCTACCACCGCCTGCGGGACGGCAGTCTGCTGCGGCTGGATGACAGTCTGGAAGGGCTGGACGAGCTGAACGACACGCTGGAACTTTCCGGTGCAAAGCTGAAGGACGGCCACGCCGCCCTGCCGCTCTACCGTGCCCCCACGCTGGACTGGGCGCTTTCGGGGCAGAACGGCTTGCGGTTCGACCGGGACGATGCCTTCCGGCGCATCAGCCGCAGCTTCCACGCCGTGCGGGACAGCGAGTATACCCCGCCGCTCTCGCTGCAAAAGACCCTGCGCAAATACCAGCGGGACGGCTACCGCTGGCTGCGCACGCTGGACGGCTACGGCATGGGCGGCATTCTGGCCGACGATATGGGTCTGGGTAAGACTGTGCAGGTGCTCAGCTACCTGCTGGCCATGAAGGAGGGCGGGCAGCAGCTGCCCAGCCTCATCGTCTGCCCGGCGTCGCTGGTGCTGAACTGGCAGGAGGAATGCCAGAAGTTCACCCCGCAGCTGCAAAGTGTTGCCATGGACGGCGATGCCGCCCACCGCGCCGCGCTGGTCGATGGGTGGGCGCAGGCGGACATCGTCATCACCAGCTACGACCTGCTGCGCCGGGACGAAAAACTGTATGCCGGGCAAAGCTTTTACGCCTGCATTCTGGACGAAGCGCAGGCCATCAAAAACCACACCACCCAGAAATACAAGGCGGTGTGCCGGGTGAACAGCCGGGTGCGCTTTGCCCTGACCGGCACCCCGGTGGAGAACCGCTTGGGCGAATTGTGGAGCATCTTCTCCTTTTTGATGCCGGGGTATCTGCCCCCCTACAAGACCTTCTGCGCCCGGTTTGAAAAGCCCATCGTGCAGGACGAGGATGCCAACGCCGTGCGGCGGCTGAACCAATTCACCGGCCCCTTCATCCTGCGGCGCATGAAGTCCGAGGTGCTGCGGGAGCTGCCGCCCAAGACCGAGAACGTGCGCCGCGTTGAGCTGGAGACCGAGCAGCGCAAGCTGTATCTGGCAGCGGTGGTGGACGCCCGGGAAAAGCTGCGGGCGGCAAAGCCGGAGGACAAGATGACCGTGTTTGCCGTGCTGATGCGGCTGCGGGAGATTTGCTGCGACCCGCGTCTTGTGGCAGACAACTGGACCGGCAGCAGCGCCAAGCTGGAAGCCTGTCTGGAACTTGTCACCGAGGCAGTGGCGGGCGGGCACCGCATTCTGCTGTTCAGCCAGTTCACCTCCATGCTGGAACTGCTGGCAAAGCGGCTGGACGAGGCCGGGGTGAGCCACTTCACCCTGCAAGGCTCTACCCCGAAGCCGGTGCGTGCCGAGCAGGTGCGCCGGTTCAATCAGGGCGAGGCGGACGTCTTTCTGATTTCGCTGCGGGCGGGCGGTACGGGTCTGAACCTGACCGCCGCTGATATCGTCATCCACTACGACCCGTGGTGGAACCTTGCCGCGCAAAATCAGGCCACCGACCGCGCCTACCGCATCGGTCAGCGCAACCCGGTACAGGTGTACCGGCTGATCGCGCAGGACACTATTGAGGAAAAGATCGTGGAGCTGCAGCAGGCCAAGCAGTCACTGGCCGACACCGTTACCGGCGGGGCAGACGGCGCGATTTTGTCTATGAACCCCGAACAGCTGCTGCAGCTGCTGGGAGAAGAAGCATAAAGGAGTGTATCCATCATGAAGGTTTGGGATCTGCATTGCGATACCCTGTACGAACTGCGCCGCGCCGAAAAGGCGGGCGCACCCAAAAGCTTTTTGCACAACGATCTGCATATCGACCTTGAAAAATTGCAGCAGGGGGATTATCTGCTGCAATGCTTTGCGGCCTATGTGGATCTGGCCGACCCCGCCCCCGGGGCCGACCCGCTGGTGAGCGTGCTGGAGGAGATCGACATCTTCAAGCGGCTCATGGCAGCTTATCCGGAAAAGATCGCCCCGGTGTACACCGCCGCCGACCTTGAGCGCAACCGCGCCGAGGGCAAGTTCAGCGCTATGCTGACGGTGGAAGAGGGCGGCTGCTGCAAGGGCAGTCTGGGCGTGCTGCGGCGGCTGCAGGAACTGGGCGTGCGCATGATGACCCTGACGTGGAACTACCCCAACGAGCTGGCAGCCCCCAACGCAAACCCCGGCGGGCCGCTGGTGGCCAATACCGAGACCGGCCTGACCGAGCGGGGCTTTGCCTTTTTGGAAGAGATGGAAAAGCTGCACATCACCGTAGACGTGAGCCACCTTTCCGATAAGGGCTTCTGGGACATCGCAAACCACAGCACCCGCCCCTTTGCGGCAAGCCATTCCAACTGCCGTGCCCTGTCGCCCCACAACCGCAACCTGACCGATGAGATGATCCGCGCACTGGCAGAAAAGGGCGGCATTGCGGGTCTGAACTACTGCGCCTCCTTTGTGGACGCAGACTCGGCACACCCGAAGCTCTGCCGCAGCACGGTGGAGCGGCTGGCAAAGCACGCGGCTCACTTCAAGCAGGTGGGCGGCATTGAGGTCATCAGCCTTGGCAGCGATTTTGACGGCATCGGCGGTCAGCACGAGCTGGAAACGGCGGCAGATATGCCGCTGCTGGCCGAGGCACTGCGCCGCGAGGGCTTTACCGAGGACGAGGTGGAGGCCATCTACTGGCGCAACGCTTACCGCTTCTTTAAAAACAATCTGTAATATCAAGTCGAAAAATTGCAAAAATGCCCGGAGATGTCCTGCTGCGTGCAGGTATCCCGGGCTGTGTATTGCCCTGCGAGGGGAGGTTTTATATGGTCTGAGGCGCGCGTCCCCTGAAAAAGAACAAACGACTTGGAAAGATAAGAGGAATTATAACAATGGGTATCACGATCTCGCCGTGGATGATGGCGTTTCTCATGCTGATGACCGGCTTTGCAGGTTTTGTGGATTCGGCAGCCGGCGGCGGCGGGCTGATCAGTCTGCCTGCCTATCTGTTTGCCGGGCTGCCGCCCCACTACACCTATGCCACCAACAAGTTCAGCGCTGCCTGCGGCACGACCTTTGCCACGGCAAGCTTTTTCAAAAGCGGTGCCATGAACGTGAAGGTGGGCGTTCTTGCGGCCATCGGCAGCTTTGCAGGCAGTGCGCTGGGCGCGCACATCGTGCTGCTGCTCAGCGATGAGATGCTGCGCACCATGATGTTCATCATCCTGCCGGTGGCGGCGGTCATCATTCTGTGGCAGCGCAACCTGCCGGACGAGAACCGGGACGACGGCACGCTGGATCTGAAAAAGATTTTACTGGCGCTGGCCATCGGCTTTGGCATCGGCCTGTACGACGGCGTTATGGGCCCGGGCACCGGAACCTTTGCCATCATTGCCTTTACCACCCTGATGGGCTTTGACCTGCGCACCGCAAACGGCAACGGCAAGGTGCTCAATCTGGCCAGCAACTACGCCAGCCTGTTCACCTATCTGATGAACGGTCTGGTGGTGTTCCACATCGGCATCCCCTGCGCCATCAGCAACATTCTGGGCAACCTGCTTGGCTCCCATTTTGCCCTGAAAAAGGGTGCCCGCTTCATCCGCCCTATGATGCTGGTGGTGCTGGTGCTGCTGCTGGGCAAGCTGATCTCGGACGCGGTGCTGTAAGGGCAAGGCGGGACGATTTGGAATGGCCTCCGCTTTGCTCTGGCCATAATCAGCGGAAAGAATATTTTATTTGTAGTTCCGAAACGCCTGCGGGCGTTTCGGAACTACTTTTTCACGGGTAAAAACAAAGTCGGGCAGCCCGCGGGCTGTCCGACTTGTTTTTGCGAATAGGTTTTATTCCAACGTCAGCTCTTTATCAAAGAACGCGATGCCGAATGCGCCGGGGCCGGTGTGGGTGCCGATGACGCAACCGATCTGGCGCACCAGCGGTGCGTCCAGATGCAGGTTGTCCTGCAGGTAGGTCAGCAGCGGCTGCAGCTCCCGGTGGTTGACGGTGTAGCCCAGCAGCGGGGTGTAGCCCGGGTGGATGCCGCCCATCTCGTCGATCTTCTTGAACAGCGCCACATACACGCCGGGCAGACCGCGCGCCTTACCGGCCAGCGCCACCTTGCCCTCTATGACGGCGAGGATGGGCTTGATGCCCAGCATACCGCCCGCCACAGCTGCGGCGGCGGACAGTCTGCCGCCCTTGCGCAGGTATTTCAGATCGTCCACGGCAGCTACCAGATGCAGGTGCTGCTTGGCCTTTTCCAGATCGGCGGCGATCTGGGTGATCGTCTTGCCGGCGTCCCGCAGCTGCACAGCCAGCCGCACCAGCAAGGACTGCCCCAGACAGACGTTCTCGGTGTTCACGAACACCACATTATCCACGTTGGCAAGGTCGGCAGCAAGTCTGGCGCACTGACCGGTGCCGGACAGCGCATCGGACAAAAAGATGCCCAGCACTTCGTCTCCGGCGGCAGCAGCGTCCAGATACAGCCGCTCGAACTGCTCCGGGCTGGGCTGGCTGGTGGTGGGCAGCTTGCGGCAGGCTGCCAGATGGGTATAGTATTCGCTGGGGGTCATGTCGATGCCGTCCCGCAGGACGGTGCCGTCCTCCAGCGTCACGTTCAGGGGGATCACGGTCACGCCCAGCTGCTGCGCCTCGGCGGGCAGAATATCGCAGGCGGAATCGGTGAGGATACGGATCATAATAATACCTCCGGTCTACCGGTAAAATACAGTATACGCAACGTTTTTGTTAAAAAGGTTGGAAATTATTATACCACCATTTAGGGCGATGTGTCAATGATTTGCATAAATTTGCCGCGACAGAACGCCCAAACCTTGCGCACCCGGCGGCAGATATGGTACTATAACCGGGAACGAACCATAGCAGGAGGAGGGAGACCGACCATGCACAAGCTGAACCCCCGCACCGCCGCGCTGCTTTCGGCCTTTGGCTGGGCGGTGGGGTATCTGCTGGCGGGCAAGGTGCTGACGGTGCTGCTGCCCATGCCGTCCGGCGGCGCGGCGCGTTTCTGCCGGGTCTGCCTGCTGGCTCCGCTGGCGGAGGAAGGGGTGTTCCGGGGCGCAGTGCAGCGCCGGGCGCAGCCGCTGGGCAGGGGACAGGCTATTCTTTTGCAGGCGGTGCTGTTTGCCTTGCAGCACGGCAGCGCTGCCGCCATGGCCTATGCGCTGGTGTGCGGGCTGGGTCTGGGGTGGCTGGCCGACCGCACTGGGCATCTCTGGCCGGGGGTGCTGCTGCACAGTGCAAACAATCTGCTGGTGCTGGCGATGGGATGAGAGGATGGGATACATGACCGATTTTGAACTGATGGGTCTTGCGCTGGAAGAAGCCGCCAAAGCCGCCGCCTTGGGTGAGGTGCCGGTGGGCGCGGTGGTGGCGCGGCACGGCGAGGTGATCGCCACGGCGCACAACACCCGGGAGACCGAGAAAAACGCCCTGCACCACGCGGAGCTGCTGGCCATTGATGCCGCCTGCAAGGCGCTGGGCGGCTGGCGGCTGTGGGAGTGCGAGCTGTTTGTTACCTTAGAGCCCTGCCCTATGTGTGCGGGCGGCATCATCAACAGCCGTCTGCGCCGGGTGGTGTACGGTGCTGCCGACACCAAGGCCGGGTGCTGCGGCTCGGTGACCGACCTGTTTGCGCTGCCCTTCAACCACCATCCGGTGGTGGAAAAGGGGCTGCGGGAGGCCGAGGCGCAGCAGCTTTTGCAGGCATTTTTTGTTTCCCTGCGGGAAAAGCGGGCAGGCAGACCCCGCTGGAAGCCCCCGGTGCCCGAAAACAGGGGAAAATAAGGAAAAATAGTGGGAACTGCGTAAAAAATTGCAGTTCCCACTTTCTTTTTGGGCTGGATTGTGGTATATTATTCAATGGAATCTTGTCGAAACCCATCGCAACTGCAGGCAGGCACGCCAAAGCACCGGACCTTTGCCGGACACATAAACGGAACGCTGCACTGTCTGGGGATGGGCACAGGGTTTTTCCGGTTTGGGCACTGCGCCCGGCCGAGAATACCGAACAGGAGGGATACACTCTTGTACGAGGACGAGTTTGAACTGACCTTTCAGGTGCCGGAGGAAGAGAGCGCACCGGAGCCCCTTGCCGCACCGGCTGCAAAGCCGGCTGCGCCGGTGGAGCCGGTGGTGGATGAACCTACCCGCATCATGACGCTGGAAAAACCGGCTGCGCCTGTGGTGGACGAGCCCACCCGGGTGATCACGCTGGAAAAGCCCGTAGAGCCGCCTGCGGTGGAGTTGCCCGAAGAGCCTGCGCCGCAGCCTGTAAAAGAGCGGCCTGCCCCTGCCGCACCCGCTGCGGCGCGCCGGGTGCTGATCTCCGGCGGCGACCGGGGCATCGGTGCTGCCGCTGCCCGCGCCTTTGCGGCAGCAGGGTATCAGGTGGCGGTGCTCTACCATCAGAACGCCGCCGCTGCCGCTGCGCTGGAACAGCAGCTGCCCGGGTGCATCGCCATCCAGTGCGATGTAGCCAGCCGCGCCAGCTGTGAGCTGGCGTTCCACGCGGTGGAGCAGGCCATGGGCAGGGTGGATGTGCTGGTGTGCAACGCCGGCATCGCGCAGCAGAAGTTGTTTACCGACATCACTCCGGAGGAGTGGCAGCGGATGCTGGACGTGAACCTGAGCGGCGCGTTCCACCTGTGCCAGCTGGCACTGCCCGGCATGATCCGCCGCAAGCAGGGCCGCATTCTGACCGTGAGCAGTATGTGGGGTCAGACCGGCGGCAGCTGCGAGGTGCACTATTCCGCCGCGAAGGCTGGGCTCATCGGCCTGACCAAGGCACTGGCGAAGGAAGAGGGCCCCAGCGGCATCACGGTGAACTGCGTAGCGCCGGGGGTCATCGAGACCGACATGATGGCGGCTTTTACCGCCGAGGACAAGGCGGCGCTGGCCGAGGAGACCCCTGTGGGGCGGCTTGGCACCCCGGAAGAAGTTGCAAAGCTGCTGGTCTTTCTGGCCGGCGAGGATGCCGGATACATCACCGGACAGGTGTTTGGGGTGAACGGCGGCCTTGTGATCTGATGCACAGGGCAATATTACAGGAAATTCCCCGGAGTGGGAAGGAGAGAAAAAATGGGCATGACTTTGAAGGAACTGTTGACTAAGGGCGAGGGCACCCTCTCTGCACAGGAGGCTAAGGCGTTGGCGGCACAATGCCGCATGGATGTAGACACCCTCTACACCCTGCTGGAGGAGCGCGGCATTAAGGTCCTGGAGGAAGAGAGCGAGCCGAGTCTGGACGTGGACAGCATCATTGCTGAGGTGGAGAACGCCGAGAACAACAACGATGACATGGGCCTTGCCGATGAGAACGAAGAGGATGCCGAGGAGAACCCGGCAGACCTGAAGGCTGCCATGGACGAGCTGCTGGACGACCCGGTGAAGAACTACCTCAAGCAGATCGGTCAGATCCCGCTGCTGAGCGCCGAGCAGGAGGTGGAACTGAGCCGCCGCATCCATGCCGGTGCCGAGGCTGCACACATTTTGCAGGCAGACCGCCAGAAGTACGGCGCACCGGAGTACATCAAGAAGAACAGCGCCCGCTTCTCCTTTGAGGAGGACGAGAACAGCCGCAGCTACACCGAGGATCTGGACGAGGACGGCGAAAAGTCTGCCGAGGATGCCGAGGAAAAGGCAGACGAGGAAAAGGCCATGGAGGCCGTGGAGAACGGCCCCCTGAGCGAGGAGCGCCGTCAGGAGCTGCTCAAGACCCGCCGCGATGGCCTGAACGCCCGCCGCAGCCTGAGCGAGGCAAACCTGCGTCTGGTGGTGTCCATCGCCAAGAAGCATGTCGGCCATAATCTGGCCTTCCTTGATCTCATTCAGGAGGGCAACATCGGCCTGATCAAGGCCGCCGAGAAATTCGACTGCGACCGCGGCTTCCGCTTCTCCACCTATGCTACCTGGTGGATCCGTCAGGCCATCACCCGCGCCATCGCGGATCAGGCCCGCACCATCCGCATCCCGGTGCATATGGTGGAGACCATCAACCGGATGCGTCAGGCCACCAACCA
>ULQA01000243.1_pt1 | contig 12256 bp, 9 predicted proteins | sample 1954001 | NCBI WGS metagenome assembly ULQA01 (sample SAMEA4835643, study PRJEB28245) | human gut metagenome | biome: gut microbiome; material: fecal sample | place: Denmark | collected 2008 | reverse complement strand
ATACGGCGGGATAAGTGTGCCATTGGTGTCCCTTTGCCAAACGTGAAGAAGCGTCGGCACGTACAGTCGCCATCAACATATAGCGATTGTCGTAAGTGTACATCACACGACCCATCCAAGACATCAGACCGCTCTTCTGATAGTTCCAGTTGTCGGGGTTCACCGTAATGGTGCCTTCCGCACGCCCGATGTTATAGAACTGGAAATATTCGGCAGGAATATCCCGTCCGGCAACGTCCGAACGTGTATAGACAGTCTGTTCGGCAGAGTACATACCGACAACATTCAGCTGGTGCTTTCCAAAAGTACGGTCGTAAGTCAGCAGGTTCTCCACAGTCCAATTAGTCGTTTCCGAGTGGTTCAGCGAAGCGGTGGACGGAGTGTCTGCCGTAGTGCTGTTGATGCCTTCGCCAGTGAACGATCCACCTTTAGTAGAACGATAGTTCAAACCCAGGTTGACACGGTATTTCAAACCTTTCATCCACGGGCATTTCACTTCGGCAAACAGGTTATTGTACGTACCGAAGCCTTCGGTCTTGCTCAGCCAACTGTCTTCCAATTCTTCCACAACGCCTCTGGTCAGTACAAATGACTCATCCTGACTGTTGTATTTCACGGTACGTTTCAATGTGCCGTCCGCATTATAGGGGTCGGCGATAGGAGACATGGAAAGTACACCATACAGTCCGATATTGGAACCTTTGGTGACGTTATAGTTGGTATTGTTCACCAGTCCGAAGCGGAAATATTTTCCCACACCCTGATCGAAAGAACCACGCAGAGAGTAACGGGTATAGTTCTGAGTAGGAATGACACCTTGATCCTTATAGTAAGCCGCGCCAAAGCTATAGCCTCCACCGTTGGTACCACCGGACACGCTGACATCGTGGCTGTTTACATAACCGTCTCGTAACATCAAGTCCTGCCAGTCAGTATCCACATCGTCCGACTCGTCCACCGAATTCTCGAACTTGCCTGCTAGTTTACGCATTTCGGCAAACTTGCTACCGTTCATCATGGGATATTTGGAAAATACCTTCTTCATACCTGCATACCCATTGTAAGTAAACCGGGCGGGACTACCCTGTGCCCCTTTGTGTGTAGTGATCAGGATAACACCATTGGCACCACGCGAACCGTAGATAGCAGTAGAGGATGCATCCTTCAAAATATCCATGCTCTTGATGTCACCGGGGTTGATATCGGACAAATTACCCATAAAGGGGATTCCGTCCAATACCACCAACGGGTCGTTACTGGCGTTCAACGAACGGGTACCACGGATACGGATCTGCATGGAAGCACCCGGTGCGGAAGAAGTCTGCGACATATCCACACCTGCCACGCGGTTCTGCAAAGCGTATGTAATATTGGTGGCAGGCATCTCACGCAGCTTCTCTCCGCCTACCGATGCAATAGATCCGGTCACATCACTCTTGCGGGCGCTACCGTAACCAATCACCACCACTTCTTCCAAAGCTTTGGAATCTTCCTTCAATGTAATCTTTAAAGAACTTTTTCCCGCTACCGAGATTTCCTCGTTCTTGTAACCGACAAAACTCACCACCAACACGGCGTTTTTCGATACATTCAATGCAAAGTTACCATCAAAATCGGTAATCGTACCGTTGGTAGTGCCTTTTTCCAAGACACTGGCTCCGATGATGGCTTCACCACTTGTGTCCTTTACTACACCTTTTACCATCACGCTCTGTGCAAATGCCCACAAAGGAATGAGACAGAATAGAAGCATCAGCCCCACCGGCCTAAAATTCATAGCATTTTTCATTAATACATTAATTTAAGTTATACAAAAAATCAAACAGTCATTTATTTTAAGGTAGCATACATGCCTATCGTTGTTCCAGTAAAGCCTCCGGCAGTGGCCGTTGACAGATACCCAGCGTCCACATTCCTGCACAACACGTACCACACACCTTCCTGGCGAGCATAGTAGAAATCATAATGTGTTCCGCGCGAAACCACCTTCAGGTCGGTAAGCACTCCTCCGTCGTCCAAGCGAACGGAAGCCAGCACCTTACTTTCCCCATCGCCTATCTGCCTGAGGGAAATACATTCACCTTGATCATCCCTGCCTACAGCTAGGAAATATTGATGCTTTTCGTCCTTGAACAACAATATGCCCGCTTGCTCCGCCTTGCTCTGCGGACAGAACAACATACGTGTGCTGCATTCGAACTTATGATGCTGCAACCGGCGGCATATAAAAGCCGGCACCTTCTTTTCGGAAGCACTGACTGAATCACATTTCAAAGTGAGATAACCCGGAGTCTGGGAAAGCGAGTAAAGTCCGGTAGCAGGAGCACGCAAAGTCATCCATTCCATACCCAATGTTTGTCCGTCGAAACCGTCATTCATTTCAAAGTTTCCGAAGGTGGCAGATTCGTCACGCTTCACTCCTTCGCGGCGAACAATGACTGGCACCAGATCATCCCCCTGCGTCATATAGGGGAAACCATCCTCACTCCACTTAACGGGCATCATAAAAGTCTCACGTCCTAAATTCTCGAACGTGTTGTTTATGGGACGGCAAGCCAGAAAGACTGCCCACCAATCCCCTTCCCGGGTTTGAACCAAGTCGGCATGTCCAGCGCACGTCACCGGATTAGGACGCTCCGCATCCAACTGACGCTGGGTCAGAATAGGGTTGTTCTTCCACGGTGTGAATTTGCCCGTCGGAGAATCACCACGGAAAATCACTTCCGAATGCCATCCGGCTGTTCCACCCTCGGCAGACATCAAGAAGTAGTTCCCGTTTATTTTATAAAGGTGCGGACCTTCAATCCAGATGGGCTTGTCCTCCGGACGAGCTCCCTTGTTCACCAGAATCTTGCGCGGCCCCACCGTCTTGTCCGCATTCACATCAAATTCCTGCACACGGATGGTACGATGTCCGCTGTATTCAGGCTTGTTGTCCGGCGCGTCATCATTATTGACAAGGTAGGCCTTCCCATCTTCATCGAAAAAGAAAGAGGGATCAATGCCTGTCACTTCGGGCAACATAATAGGATCAGACCATTCGCCAAAAGGATCTTGTGTCTTCACAAAGAAGTTTCCAACCCCTACATTGGTAGTAACCATATAATAAGTCTTGTTATGCGGGTTGTAGGATATGGCCGGGGCAAAAATCCCTCCACTTACGTGTTGCCCCTCCATGTTGACTAATTGAGAAGGACGATTCAAGATATGCCCCACCTGCTTCCAGTTCACCAAGTCCTTGCTGTGGAAAAGAGGCACACCCGGATAATAAGTAAAGGTGGAAACAGCCAGAAAATAATCACCTTCACCATTGGTGCAAATGCTGGGATCGGAATACCATCCCGGCAGAATGGGATTATAAAAATAATCATCTCCCGGAAGCGGATTGGAAATATAGACATCATCCTCACCTTTATAATTAAAGTAATCGAAAAGAGCGACAGACTTTCCTACAACTGGCAAATCATTTCCTTTCTTGATCGAACTACATGAGGTAAAAGAGGAGCCCAGCACCCCTAAAGCGATCAGCACGCCCGACCATCTTTTCAGCTTTTGTTTTTGTTTCATTGTCTTTCTAGTATTATAATTGACCAATTCCTTTACGGATTTCAGACGCAAATATAGAAAGTGTCGCCGAATATAAATTCTCTGCATGATACACGCATCTTTCGTAGAGTTACATCTTGCTTCAAACGTGTTACATGAATCTTTACTTGCGTTACAATACACACATAACACATTATATTACAACAAATTACATTCACACCACCAGACATTATATTTGAAGAGCACAGATATAAACAGACCGTTTGCAAGTTCCGGACAATGAACATAATTTCTGCAAACGGTCTGTTTGGACAATGCCCGGCAAAGTAACCGGTCCAATCTGTCCGAATGATGTATCACTGATTTATTTTCAGACAGATTCTATGGTCTTTATTTTCCCTTCCGCATCATACTCCAATTCGCATACCTTTAGGCTACGCAACCAAGTGGTTCCCCCCGAAGGGACACAATCGTGATGAAACAGATACCATTTTCCTTTGTATTCTACAATGGCATGATGAGTAGTCCAACCTACCACAGGCTGCAAAATAACCCCTTGATAAGTGAACGGACCATACGGATTATCTCCTGTGGCATAGCAAAGCAGATGAGTGTCTCCCGTAGAATAAGAAAAATAATATTTCCCGTTGTACTTGTGCATCCATGAAGCCTCGAAAAAGCGACGCGCATTGTCACCGGCACTCAACGGATGTCCGTGTTCATCCAGAATAACCAAAGGCCGCGGCTCTTCGGCAAACTGAAGCATATCGTCCGAAAGTTTTACCACACGTGAAGGCAAAGCCGGTTCACCATCAGCCGGAAAAGCCGCCCACTCCAATGCCTTGTTGTTGCGATAACGCTGAAGCTGTCCACCCCATAAACCGCCGAAATACATATAATAGTTCCCATTACCATCATCAAATACCGCCGGATCTATACTGTAGCTTCCACGCATGGGATCGGGCTGGGGAATGAACGGCCCTTCGGGGCAATCGCTCACCGCCACGCCGATACGGAAGATGTCGTTCCGGTCTTTCAATGGAAAATACATATAATAGTTCCCGTTTTTACAGGCCACATCACAATCCCACAACTGACGCCCGGCCCAAGGGACATCCGAAACTTTCAGTACGACTCCGTGATCAGTCACTGTTCCGTTCATCACATCTTCTGTAGAAAAGACATGATAGTCACACATGTCAAAATGATCACCATTGTCATTCTCCTCCACTCCGCTCTCGCGATCATGAGAAGGATAAATGTAAAGCTTTCCGTCAAAAACATGTACAGCAGGATCTGCCATATAGTCTCCGGGCACCAAGTATCTGAATTTCTTTTCCATATCGTTACGTTATTAAATGTTATGTTTTCCTATCAGTTCTTCCACAAAAGGTTTCGGCTGGCAATCACGGTCGAACAATAAAGGGTAATCCACACGTCCGGGCACAGGGAAATTATTCTTCCATGAGTCACCGTCCGTCACCCCCCACACTGTCACACGGGTAATGATATCCGAATGTTTCAGGAAAAGACCGAAAAATTCCTTCATCCGGTTATTCCATGCCACAGACACAGAGTCGGGCAAACCGTCGGGATAGGGATTCAAGGATTGTTTATAAGACACCGTATCCGAAATATTGGCTCCCATCCGTGCCGTGGGCAATGCACTCATATCCCATTCGGTTACCATCACCTTTACTCCGGTAGCTGCAAATGCCAGTATACTGGCTTCAAATTCGGACACTGACGGATAATCCATTCCCATGTGTCCCTGCATACCTACCGCGTCGATGCGCAGTCCACGGTCTTTCAGCATCTTTACCAATTCGACTACTTTGTCACGCTTAGCCTTCCCGTCCATGCCATAATCATTATAGTAAAGTTCGGCTTCCGGATCCGCTTCATGAGCATACTGAAAAATAAGCGGGATGTACTCTTCGCCTAATATCTCGTAAAAAGGAGATTTACGCCAGGAGCCGTCCGATTCAATGGCTTCATTCAATACATCCCAGCCCTTTATACGCCCTTTATAGTGCGTCACAATAGTCTGGATATGTTTTTTTATACGCTCCTTCAAGATGTCGGCACTTACTGTTTTTCCTTGTTCGTCCACACAGAACCAAGGTGCCAGCTGTGAATGCCAGATAAGGCAATGCCCGATAACAGCCATATCGTTCTCCTCGCCAAAACGAACCAACCGGTCCGCTTCCGTAAAATCAAAACGGTCTTCCTCCGGATGAATCACTTCGCATTTCATGCAATTCTCGGCCACAATGGAATTAAAATGACGTTTTACCACTTTCGAGGCGTAAGTATCCTGACCTGCTGCCTGACGTACATTCAACGCTACCCCCATCAGAAACTTGCCCGAAGCTGCTTCCTTCAGCGAAGGACCCGGCTCGACCTTCCGGTCATTGCCGCAAGCGGCCATTAATCCGGCAATGGCAGCCAATAATGTCACATATCTTATTTTCATTGTATAATTTTTAATTATTATATTTTTGCATAAACATTCAACATCAAAGTGTGGAATAAGGCTGAGTTTTCATTAGTCAAAAAGACCGTGTAGTATGTTTTACCCCACACTTTATACATCAGAAACCGGATAGTTCAATGGGCTTTTGAGACCCCGCATTCGCAATGATGGCTCACGATGTACAGATGTTGTTTTAATAAATCATTCAGACTATGACTTACGTTGGTATTGATGTCAGCAAGGTGACTTTCGTTGTTGCCTATTCGTCTGTAAAGACAAACAAGACGAGAACATTCAAGAATACCGTAAATGGCGTTCACGAGTTCGTCCAAACTATTTCAGCATCCGAACATAATTGCGTGCTGGAAGCTTACGGGCAATTACAGCGCGTTACTCGTTTACCTGCTTTCAGAGGCAGGCATTACCATCAGCCTTGAAAATCCGTTGAAGATAAAGAACTTCGCCCGTGTCATGCTCACCGTTACCAAAACGGATGAGATTGATGCACGCCTGATAGCACTTTACGGAGAGAAGATGCAACCTGCGCCATACAAACTTCGCAGTGATGCAATCCTTGTCCTCAAGCAGAAACGGACGGTGCTGCGCCAACTCAAGAAGCAACTTGTAGCCACACGCAACCTCAAAGGCTCGATGGAGGTCCTTCCATTCTTTGACCCCAAATGCAAGAAAACCATCGAAAAGACGATTACATTTCTTGAAAAGCAAATCAAAGAGATGGAAGAGGAACTCGCTTCATTGGCACAAGGTGAATACAAGAAACAGATGGACCTGCTCACCTCCATCAAAGGCATCGGTGTCACGCTGGCAGCTCCGCTTATTGTAGCCACCGGCAGATTCTCTTACTTTGATAATGCCAAGCAACTGACCCGCTACTTGGGCTTGTCACCTACTTACCAACAATCCGGTACGTCAGTCAATGTCAAAGGCCACATCAACCGAAACGGGGATTCAAGCCTCAGAAGCCAACTTTATGTAGCCGCATTCTCATCGCTCAGGTGCAATACCGAGTGTAAGGCATGTTTCGACCGTCTCAGATCTAACGGCAAGCCCGGCAAGGTGGTGGTTATTGCGGTCGCCAACAAACTTGTGAGGCAAGCCTTCGCTGTCGTCACGCAAGGGAAACCCTATGTCGATGGATTCAAATCCGAAAAGCCATAACAGCTCCTGCGGAGGGAACGCCATGCGGCAAGGGACTGAGCACACAGCCCCGACGAGCTTTTCATGCACGATAACTTGCATGATTATGCTAATTATCGTTAACCGTATTCAGTTTTTATATTATAGTTCATATTACAAAGTTTTTAAGGTAAATAACTTGTTCTTTTTCATTAATAACCGGCCTTACTGCGACGGTCAGCAAGTTCCGCCTGCATCTGTTCGTTGTATTTTTTTGTAATAGGATAGAAGCATAAGGCAGCTACTCCCATTCCAAATATCATAGCCGGAATCAGACTGGAGGAAAGTACAATCCCCCTTATAGCCGTACCGCTTTGCTCTGCCCCGATACCGGACACATACCCAAATCCTGAAAGCAGAAACCCTAGGATGGCCCCACCGATACCCAGCCCGGCCTTCAAGGCAAAAACTACACCAGCAAACACAAAACCTGTGGCGCGACGGTAATTTTTATATTCTGAATAGTCGGCTACATCGGCAATCATCGCCCACAACAAAGGTACAGTCGGCGCGTATGCCAGACTCTTCAGGAAATTCAATACAAACATCGTTTCCACATCCGCTTTTCCCGGAAAATAGAACAAAGCTGTAAAAATGGCAGTAAGTGAGAGGCAAACAATAAAAACGCGTTTCTTACCATAACGGTTTGCCAAAAAGCCGGACAAGAAAATCACCCCAAAGAACTGGACAAGTGCTCCCAACATATTAAATACTCCAAATCCTACCTCGTATGCCTTATCGGAAGAATTGACTACCAGCCCGAAAGCATTCAACACAGCATACCCCGCGCTGCCATCTGTTTCCATTGCCACTAATCCCAGACGGTCAAGAAAGGCATACAATGCTCCGGCATCCACATAATTCTCAAAATAATAGTTCATGGCACTACCCCACATGGCAAGCGTAATAAAAATGAAAAGCGTAAGTATGAACATAGCCCGCCAAGGAGCACTTCCAAATACATCCTTTATATCCTGAAGCGTATCTGTCTTTTGACTGGCAGGCGGCTCTATGCGCTCACGAGTTGAAAAGAAAGTAATGACCAGAAAAACGAACCCGATACAAGCGAACAAAGAGATAGTACATAACCAGCCATGCGCTTTGTCTCCACCATCCGAAAACTTGCTTACCAAAGGGAGCGTAAGTCCCTGCACCACAAACTGGGCAATGGTAGCCGCCACAAAACGAATGGAAGTGATACTGGTACGTTCCTTTATATCACCGGACATCACTCCGCCCAAAGAAGCATACGGCGTATTGTTAAAAGAATAAAGGCTCATCAGCAAGGTATAAGACAACGTAGCATACAATGCTACCAGCCCTTTATCTTCAATGCCCGGATTATAGAAAGCCAACACATAGAAAACCATGAAAGGCAACGCAGTCCAAAGCACCCACGGACGATATTTCCCGAAACGTGTCTTGGTGCGGTCACTCAATAATCCCACTGTAGGATCGACAAAGGCATCCGTGATACGCGCCACCAACATCACCGTACCGGCAATGGCACCTTCCAGACCGAATATGTCCGTATAAAACTTTGTCTGATAAATCATCATCATCTGGAAGACCAGATTAGCCGAGCAATCCCCCAGGCTGTAACCGATTTTCTCGGCCATCGAAACTTTTTGACTTTGTGTATTCATGGTTATTACATTAAAATATCTTCCATAATTACTTTACGCCTATTGAAAACAAAAATGAGCTAAACAAAATGTTGTCCCTGCTCCAATCTTTAGAATCTTATTCCAGACGAAACAAAAGTACACAAAGCTTTATGATTCCTGTAATCACAATGATACACGCATCTTTACAGGCAGAACAGACGTGCTCCGCCTGTAACATTTTTCTTTGATGATGTTACATCAAGGTCTATTTACCTGATAATTAAACAGAACGGGGGGCTGCCCAACATTGAACAGCCCCCCGTTTCCCGACAAACAGCATTCAGCGTTTCTCGTAATACTTCACCCAGTCCACCCACATTTCCACAGGCAACTCTTTCGGATCCACAGCACCAACCCATGAGCCACCCAACTGCATATCTATCAATAAATAGTAAGGTTGATAGAAAGGGAACTGCCCTTCCTTGTCCGTATCAATGCGCGGATAAGTATAGGTATGACGATGATTGACAGCAAACACCAGACTATCCGGATAAATATCTACCGAATAGATATTGTATTCCTCAGGATTTATCTTATTGATGCCTCCGTGAGGCGGATTATCCTTTATACCTAATATATGCGTATAATATGAATGAGTAGTCTGATAAGCAATACGATCATGGTTCAACCGTTCCATAATATCAATCTCTCCTCCTTTGGGCCACTCCGCTTTTTCGGGAAGCATCCATATAGCCGGCCATGCCCCCTTAGCGGCTTGCAATCTGGCACATACTTCTACTCTTCCGCCCGTAAACAGTTTCTTTCCTTTGGTATATACACCACCGGTCAGATAAGGAGCCGTATCATTTTTCTGAGTATGATTGGCTATTCCACGAAGTATCAGATTCCCATCCTGCATAGCATAACATGAATCATAATAAGACATATAGTTGTTCCAATCGGATGTTCCGCGAGGTATCTTAGTCCATACCGATTCGTCAAAACTGTTTTTTTGATCAAAGTCCTCCACCCATACCAGCTTCCATTCTTTACTTTTAACCGATGTCTTACAAGCACTCATCAAACAAACCAGCCCCATGCAGGCCCAAACAAATAAAAGGATTTTTCTCATAGTATTTATTTCTATCTGATTAAAAAACAATGCCGTATCAAACGAAATATAATCTCATTCAATACGGCTAATTATCTATTAATAATGTATTTATTTCGCCAGGCTATAAACCACATCCATTATCTTCTGGCCTATTTCATCTGCCGCCTCCATGGTTGCAGCCTCAGAATACACACGGATAATAGGTTCGGTATTACTCTTACGCAAATGTACCCACTTGTCCGGGAAATCTATTTTCACACCGTCTATGTCGTTTATCTCTTCATCCTTATACAGTTCCTTCACCTTGGCCAGAATAGCGTCCACATCCGTTTCCGGAGTCAGATCAATGCGATTCTTGGCAATGAAATAAGGAGGATAAGTAGCACGCAGTTCACTGACTTTCTTCCCTTCATGCGCCAAATGGCTCAGGAATAAAGCAATTCCCACCAATGCATCACGTCCGTAATGACTTTCAGGATAGATTACTCCACCATTTCCTTCACCTCCAATCACAGCATGAGTCGCTTTCATCTTGGTAACCACATTCACTTCCCCTACAGCCGAAGCATTGTATTCACAGCCATATTTACGGGTCACATCGCGCAAAGCACGGGTAGAACTCAAGTTAGAAACGGTATTTCCGGGAGTATGTTTCAATACATAGTCTGCCACGGTCACCAATGTATATTCTTCGCCATACATTTTTCCATCCTCACAGATCATAGCCAGACGGTCAACATCCGGGTCTACAACGAAAGCCACGTCACAACCGCCTTTGGCCATCAATCCCATAATGTCCCCCAGGTTCTTTTCCAAAGGTTCCGGGTTATGCTGAAAATCACCGGTTGCTTCACAATAAAGCTTTTCTACATGCTTCACTCCCAACCTTTCCAACAATTCAGGAAGAATAATACCGCCAACTGAATTAACGCAATCTATAGCTACACGGAAATTGGCCTTACGGATAGCATCCACGTCTACCAATTTCAAAGCCAAAACACTATCTATATGTTTCTGATTGTAGGTATTGTCTTCGCGATAACTTCCGATGTGGTCTATATCGGCAAACTCAAACGCTTCCGCTTCTGCTATACGCAGCACTTCATTTCCTTCTTCCTTATTCAGGAATTCTCCATGCTCATTCAGCAACTTCAAAGCGTTCCATTGTCTGGGATTGTGGCTGGCAGTCAAAATAATGCCACCGCACGCTCCTTCCATGGTTACAGCCAGTTCTGTAGTCGGTGTAGATGCCAGTCCGATATTCACCACATCAAACCCCATTCCCATTAAAGTACCGCATACCACGTTCTTCACCATCTCACCGGAGATACGTGCGTCACGTCCTACTACAATTTTATTACTCTTTACTGTGGTTGTTTTACGTATCAGCGTTGCATAAGCTGATGTAAATTTCACTATATCCAGCGGGTTCAAACCTTCCCCCACGTGCCCACCAATGGTTCCACGAATTCCGGATATTGATTTAATTAATGTCATCGTGCTAATTGATAAGTTATTTCATAGTAACAAGGATAGACAGAAGCAGAAGCGTCAGACTGTCCTTCACTGTGAGGTACAATCAGTCTGATCTTAGAACGACCGGAAATCTCCCTGCCGACCTTTATGTAATTGAATGGAATCAACCATCCTGAAGGTACATAAGGTGTACCCCAAACTGTATACATTATACCGGAGGTGAATGTAGCTGAAAAAGATTTTCCACTTTTTGTCAGCATCATAGCATCCGGATAAACCATTTGAGAATTCCCATAGTCTGTATTCCAAGACAAAGAATCTATTCCATCCGAAGTAATCTGTTCCTCCACATACCGGACCAGAATCTCATAACGACCGTCTTTCAAACGCTCTCCGTTTCCCTCTTCCACAATCTGCATATAAACACCTGTTTCCGAGAAAAGGACAAACTGGTTTTCATCCACATTGGTCGTAGAATCCTGTTCCTGGAACTGTTCAAAGCTGATCACATTGATATCTTCCCGTTCAATAAATCGTTTGATAGCTTCTCTCTCTTCTTCTTTCATTTCAGCATAGGTCTTTCCATTATTGCAAGACTGGAAGACCAGCCCTAAAAGAAACACAGATGCGAACAATATACCTAATTTCTTCATTCTAAGTTCTGTTATTTTCGGGCAAAATTAATAAATAAGCCCCTAACTTTTATATTGTTTGTATGCAATTATACTAAAATAACTATTTTTTTGCCAGAAGCAGTTCCTCGTATTTCACCAAAGCCTGTTTAAACAGTTCGATGGCTTCATCCATTGTTCCATAAAATTCACCACCGGATGCATTCAA
>ULQA01009500.1_pt1 | contig 12372 bp, 10 predicted proteins | sample 1954001 | NCBI WGS metagenome assembly ULQA01 (sample SAMEA4835643, study PRJEB28245) | human gut metagenome | biome: gut microbiome; material: fecal sample | place: Denmark | collected 2008 | reverse complement strand
TTATCATACTCATCACGGATTTCCCCGACGATTTCTTCCAATAAATCCTCTGTTGTAATCATGCCTGCCGTAGAACCATATTCGTCTAATACGATTGCAATCCCCTGTGACTGTTTCTGCATTTCCTTAAACAGTTCGGAAATATTTTTATGTTCATAAACATAATAAGGCTTGCGCATGATTTTTCTGATTTCAAACTGTGTGCCATGCGGCGCAACAATTAAATCTTTTATATTTAAAATGCCGACAACATTATCCTGTTCTTCCTCATACACCGGAATCCTCGAATACATCGTTTCCCTAAACAGTGCCAGAATCTCATCGTATCCCGTTGTAATATCCGCGGCAACCATATCAATTCTCGGTATCATAACATCCTTGGCTTCTGCATCACCAAAATCGAACAGATTGTTAATAATCTGTCTTTCATCCGATTCAATAACACCTTCTTCATGGCTGACATTAACAAATGTTCTCAGTTCTGTTTCTGTAATTGTCTTTTTATGATTCTTCGTATCAATATGGAACAATCGTAAAAAGAATCCTGCCAGAACATCTACCACATAAATAACCGGTGTCAGCACGGTCATCAGTACTTTAATAACCGGTGCATATACCAGCGCAAACTTTTCTGAATAAACGGTTGCTGTCGTTTTAGGTGTAATTTCACCGAAAATTAATACAACAATCGTTAACACACCTGTTGTAATACCCGTGGCATAATTGCCCCAGATTTTAATTGTCAGCGATGTTGCCAGCGCCGATGCTGAAATATTGACAATGTTATTTCCAATCAGAATCGCACTTAACATCTTCTGTGAATGTGCAATAATGTCTGACACAATGACCGCCCTCTTGTTCCCCTCATCAATCAGGGTTCTGATGCGAATGTGGTTTACAGTTGTAAATGCTGTTTCTGCTGATGAAAAAAAAGCAGATAACGCAAGCAGAATAATAATTAAAATCAACTGCGTGATACTGTCCGTATCCAAAAAATCAACTCCTTTAAAAATATTTTTCTCTACATCATATCAAATAATAAAGGAGATGTCAAAGATTTTGGGGATTTTCAAAAATGCTTGACAAGATTTTAAAAGTTAAAAAATCCTCACAAGAAATTTTTAGAATTTTTTTAGAATACCGGATAAGTATATCCTGCTTCTTTCATCTTTTTTTCAAGTTCTGCGACACTGATATTCAGCTTATGAGCGCCCTGTTCCGGTGTTATGGTTTTGTCCTGCACAAAACTGTACACTGTCATCTGCTCACCTTCAAGTCTGCCTTTTTCAATGCCCATTTGTTCAAGTCTTTCAGCTACTTCGCACATATTGCTCACCTTTCCCTTTCCGTCCGATAAAATATTTTCATATCTTCTGTCCCCGGTTACCGCAGACAGCATCTTTAATACTGCATCCACATGACGGATTTCAGTCTTATTATCCGGCACATAATCTTTATTCTTTCTCTTTCGAACAAAAAAATCCGCCACTATCCTGAAATCACTCTTAAACATGGATATCTGCTCATCTGTGAGCCATGCAATTTCAAATACGTTAATCTTTAAGTCATTAACATATTCTTCCATGCCCTCCGGAATGTCAAACAGGTCTTTTAAATGCTTTTCTGCCCTCCAGTGTTCATTTCCGAAGTACAGTACCAGTGTTATCACCGGCACGGCACTTTTTTCTTCCAACTGTCCACGGTAAGATGCACCCTCATAGCCAAACACCCTCAGCGGCATTTTCGGCTCAACGGCAGTCTGATTTTCCAGTCCGCACAGGGCTATCTGTACTTTTCCGTTCATCCAGTATTTTGCGACATCCCGCTCCTGCTCGTGTAAGACACCGGTTTTGTCATTTTTATACTGGGAATGCACACCGGTATTTACAAGTGTCTCCGGCTTTATGCGCTGTTTTCCTTTGAATACCAGTACATTGACAATATCAGCAAAAATGTCATTATAATCTTCCAGTATCTTTTCTGTTAAATCTTTTATCCCCATATACCTCCCCATTTTCTTCCTTAAAATAACAAATATTCATATATACATAACAGGGGATATTCTTTAATTTTATATTTAGTTTAATCATACACCCTGTTCTTCATTTACTGCAAGAAAAATACACCGTTTAGGAGTTATTTCACCCGTGTGATATTACCATGCTTGTCGATATGCCATACCTGCTCGCAGAGTTCATCCGGGTAGTTTTTCAATTCATCGATGGTTAAATGTCCTACCGAATCATACCATTCCTCATCACCGGGAATTCTTTTGATGATGGTGTCGTTATAAACTGTAGATGCCGCCTTTACAAGGATAATGCGGCGCTGTTTCCACCGGGCATACAGTTTTACCGTGGCGTGGTTTACGGTTGTAAGGTTCTTTACCGTATCCTGCGGCTGGTACTCCGTTCCCTGTCCGTCCGTTCTTGTATTCCATCCCATAAAGGTAAATCCCGTCCTTTCCGGCTTCTGCTCCGGAAGAACGACTTCCTCGCCGTACTGCACCTCCATTTTATCAGGAATGTTTCTTGCGGCTGTGCCTGCATTGCCGTCAAATCCGATATAGTAGGTAATCGGTGTCACCGTTTCATCCCAGACGGCATACATAGTCGTATTTTCCTTTAAGACATAATCTGCATTGCATGGGAAGCGTGTTTCGCTCTCCGGGCTGCTTTCGGCCCATGTCGCAAATGCATAGGAATGGGTATAGCCGTCAAGGTCAACGGATTCCTTTACACTTTCGCCAAGCTGTAATTTAAAGCCCTTTACTTCCTGCGGGGCGGCTGCATTGCAGTACACGGTTTTCGTTACCGGCTTTGTGGTATCATTTTCCGTTCCGCCGTTTAATTCATAGGTCAGTGTTACGTCTGCCCGGCACACGGTATAGTAGGTAATGCTGTCCGGAATTTTTAAATGTTCCTCCCCGGACTTTACCTCCATCTTTTCAGCACCTTCCGCGGTGATGTCTGCCCTGCTGTTAAATCCTACTGCCGTAACATCCGACACATTTTCCCATCCGCCATAGGCACTGCACTGTGGCGCATCGATAAGGGCATAGGTGTCGTTGTTATACATGGAGCCTTCCCTCTTATAGGTCTGTGCAAAGTCCACGAATGTCACAGTGATGTCCTTGCGGTACACGGCATAGAGTGTGACGTTTCCGGTGACGGTGTACCGGGGAAGTCCTGTTTCTGAATCACTTTCCGTATTCCATCCGGCATGTTCCCAGCCGTTTTTGTATGCTGCAACGGAAAGGTCGGCATCCGCACCGTAGTAGGTCTTTACGGTTTCCTTATCCGCCGACGTACCGCCATTTGTTCTGTAGTCATAGGTAACGGTGCATACCGTCCTGTCATAATAAAGTCTGACCGTGGTAGTTCCCTTCACCTGTGTCTGCGTGCGGTTTCCATTCTCCTGAATCGTCTTATTTTCATTGAATGAAAGTCCCTTTATTTCACGGACATGGTTTTTATGTACCAGTGTTTCGCCGTAGTACGGTGTTAAAGCTTCTGCCACGGACGGCTTGTCCGGATAGTTTCCTGACGTATCCATGTAGTAATGCTCAACGGTGACGGTATATTCATTGGTCTGTGATGCAGAGCATGCCTTTAACGTGACATTTTCTTCCGGCATGACGAATGTTACCGGATTTGATGTCTTTGATGTGCCGTTTCTGAAGGTCAGGCATGACTCCGTTTCAAATCCTGCAAAACGGTAGGTATACTGCGCGGTCTTTTCGCTGAGCGTAACGGATGCCGTTACATTTTCTCCCCAGCGATATGTATCCTCCCCTCTTTTTGCACTGAAAGCATCGGCATTGTCGTATGTTACTGTTACATTGTAAGTCTGTCTGTAAATATCAACGCTTGTTGTATAGCCCTCTGTCTGGTACTGTCCGCTGACTGTATACTTTACTGCCGCCGGTCTTACCCACTTATCTGTATCAAGACTGCCAAAATCATAATCAACCGTATCCCCGGTCCTGAAATCCTTATCAAAAATGGTGGTGTATGAAGTCCATGTGCCGTCTGCATTTTCATAACGTACACGTATCTTCTGGTTAAAAATAAGGTTTTCAGACTGTGTTGTATATTTTGCATACAGCGTTGTATTTCCTGCCGGTGTGTATGTATCTCCTGCGCCGCCGACACGATTTGTCAGTGCCGGATCCAGATACCAGCCGTCGAAAGTATAGCTTACATTCTTTCCGTCAATCTCAACGGAAGCTTTTTCTGCATTTGGAAGTGTAACTGTGCCGTTGGTATAATCTGCTTTTACATTTACCGTGCCGCCGTTTGCGGTCAGGTTTTTAAAGCTTAATGCCGGAAGCCAGTAAGATGCTCCATTGAACGTTCTGCCTTCATCAATACCATGTTCCCGGTAATGCAGGATTGCCCACATGGTATCATAGGTATTGTTTGTTGCCCTTAAAAGGTCCGAGTTGCCGTTATAGTATGCCGCCCAGTTCCATGTGCCGACCGACCAGCCGTCCCAGCCTTTCACCTCACCGTGAGTGGTATTGCTGTCCAGCTGTTCATTCCAGCCGTTAAATGTTCCCGGCGCATCGGTGTTTGAACTGTTAATTGCTGCCGTGCCGCCGTTGGTTTCATAGCTTACGGTGTAGGCTCTTTTGGCTTTAAGGAAATTGTAGATTCTGTCGTATTCGTATGTTCTTACCGTATCTGTTGTTTCATTTCCGTTTTCATCAAGAAGCGTACCGCCGTCTGCGTTGTAATCCACCTTGTAATTCGTGCTTGTCCATTCGGCAGATAAGTTAATGGTGTTGTCCCACAGATACCACTGCTGGTTGTCGCTGCCGTGATAACCGCTGATTGTAATATTTGTCCCGTTATCTGTGCTATATCCCCACAGGTCAAGCACCAGTGAGGAAGAATCCAGTGAAGTACAGTTTCCAAGCTTTGAGCAAATGTAGAAGTATCCGTCCCCTGCCATTTTTAACGTCCACAACTGGTTATCGCCGCCGTGGTATGTCCACTGTGCTACATTTGCTCCGGCTGCTGTCCCGTCTACGTCAAGCACCTTGCCGGAATAGTTGTTTCTGATTGTCCAGTACGGCACATTGTTTTCGGTCTTTACATACTGGAACGCAAACATCTGCGCATTTCCATTTACACAGTCCCACAACTGCACATTTGCTCCATTTTCGGTACTTGCGGCATTAATATCTACGCTGTCATATCTTCCGCCGCACTTTGTACGGATTGTCGTCAGTCCGTTTTGTCCTGGCATGACTGCCGTTCCATCTCCCGCATAACTTCCTGCCGTGTTCATAAACTGGTCTTTATACACCCAATTACTTCCCGCGGTGTATCCCGTCTTTTTGAAATCCAATTTATTAAACCTGTTCTCCGATGCAGCCGAATAGGACTGGTAGTAGTCTTCTTTGTTATCCGCTTCGTTGCCCATATAGTTTACAAACCGGTCTGCAGCTTCCCACTGTGCGCAGAACGTAAACGTTCCGTCCGCGCGGTCGCCAAACCATGCCGTATCCATCGCATACTGTTCTCCTGTGCCATATATATGCCATTCTTCCGGCTGGCACTCGTTAAACGGTGTCCACCCACAGTTGTCACAGAACACCGCTCCGTCTGCTTCACGGATTACTGCCCAGCCCTTAAACACATACCCGTTCTTTGTGTATGCGTTTGCTTTCAATGCAAAATTCTCTGAATATCTTACTGTTTCTGACGGCATATATCCGCTTCCACCATTCGAGTCATATTGTACCGTGTACTCCGGGAATGGCGGATATGTAAATGTGAGGGTCATTCGGTCTAATATTACTGTTACATCGGATTTATCAATAACCCAGTCATCATTATTATCATATAACTTTTCTATTTTGTTCTCACAGCCTTTGTATGTTAAATCTTCCGTCTGTTCTGATGATGTATTTGAATTGATACCTGATAAATCATGTGAACCATCAGCAGTGAAATTAAATGCTGCAATTCCATCACAGATAATAAATGACCCCTCATCTTCGTTATACCAATCACCATAACAATACTGTTCTGCGTGCCAGTCTGATGTTGTATTAACAGACATTGTATATGTAGCACTATTTACATTTCTGCGTACATTCACATTTACAGGAATCTCTAATGATTTAGAAACATTTATTGGTACATTATCACAACGGTCATCCGGACTGGTTGTCTGATTGTATTCACCAAATTCTCCTCTTACGGTATAGTCTACTTTTAAAGTAGCCTGAACCGTTTCACAATAATATCCATTCTCAAAGGTTGCTGCCTGCACTATTTTACTATTTTCAACGGTACTAATAAAAATCAGCACGCATACCGCAAGCATTAACCAAACGTATTGTATTTTTCTTTTCATACTTTTGCTCCTTTCTACGCAAAATGACACTCTACAGAACAAGACTGTAAAGTGCCATTTAAAATATTTTTTATTCTATTGTATTTTACAACATTAACATTGTATCTATGTTCATTTTTACACCTTTAGGTATGCCATGGGCATCAAAGATTGCTCTTACTTCATCTGGACCATTTGATGTGCAATTTTTATAATCACCACCATTAAAATTAGCGTTTATTGTATATCCGGTATTCGGGTCTGTATACTTATAACTTTTAGTTCCTTTATATTCATACTCAAGTTCCCACTTCCCAGTAGCAACCAGTCTTTCCTCATCTGTTAATGACGGTGCTGCTTCGGTTGCCGGTTCTGGAGTAGGCTCTGGAGTTGGTTCTGGTTCCGGGGCTTCTTCTGGCTCGTTGTTTCCGGTGTCTTCTACTTCTTCCGGCTCGTTACTTTCTTCTGTATCATTTCCTGTATTCTCTGATACGACTTCCTCACCGTGAGGAGTTTCTTCCGGCTGCGCTTCTTCTACCGGTTCTGCCTGCTGTGGTGTTTCTGCTGTGGCTTCTTCTGCCGAGGTTTCATTTTCTACTTTCGTTTCCTCTGCTACAGTTGTGGTTTCACCTGCTCCTGTCTGTGCCTGTGCTATTTCCATCGCTGCTGTTGTCTGCTGTTGTGTTTCCTGTACGGCTGTCTGCTTATTTTTATTACCACCTGATACACACACCGCCGTTGTTCCTACGGCAATTAAAACGATTACCGCCGCTACTACTGCTACTACTTTTTTGTCCTTTAATAATTCTTTTAATCTTGTCATATTTTCAACCTTTCCCGTGACGAAGTTCGTCACAAATTTGTTCTTTACATAACCCAATTTTCCAGCTTTATTTGTGGTACTCTTATAAACTCTTTGGTGTTATTTGTCACCAGTATAAGATTTTCTGCCTTTGCATGAGAAGCAATAAGCATATCCATACCACCTATCGGAGTTCCCGACTTTTCAAGTGCCGCTCTTATCTCTCCATATTCATCCGCCGCATTTTCACCATATGGCAGAATCTCAATGGATGAAAGAAACAGTGATAATGCAAGCCGTTTTTTTTCAACCGCCGAACTTTTTTCCACGCCATACGTCAGTTCAGCATATGTAATCGATGAAATACATATATCCTCCGGATTTTGTTCAAGGAATTTTCTGATAACAGATTCCGGCTTATGTTTTATAATTGTTCCCGCTCCTCCGTATCAACTGTTCCTCTTTCCTCAAGAAAATCATCAGAAAACATTGTCAGACTGTTTAAAAATCCCTCCCATTTTGCATCTTTTGGAACAAGCATTACAATATCACCAATTTTGCTGATATTTACTTCTGTTCCATTAAGTCTGTATTCTCTTGGGATACTGACTGATTGATTCTGCCCGGATTCAATTACTTTAGCTGTAAATATACCTTTCCTTTCACTCCTTTTCTTTTACTCTGTGATTAATTCATCAGAATATGTGTCGTTATCCATATCGTTATCAAACTGTACTCCTTTTAAGAACAATAAGACTTTCCTAACCTTATATTCCGGCAGACTGTCAATGATTTGCTTTGCCTGTTCTCTTTCACTCATATCAATAGTCCCTTTCTTTCAAATGTGACGAACTTCGTCACGTTCATCTTCGTCAGCGTCAATAAGTCCTTCTTTTTGGAGTTTATACTGCATAAGTTTAATCCAGTAGTCCCGGCATTTTTCCTGTCCGAGTACCCAGTTCTGTAACGTCCGGAACGGAATGCCAAAATATTCAGCAAATTGTTTCTGTGTCATTCCTGTTTTTTCTACCAGCTTCCTTACTGTCATATGGCAGCATACCTTCTTTCTTTTATCCTATACACAGTATACACCTGTTCGGTGTGCGTTGCAAGCATTACTTTTTCTGCGTGACGAAGTCCTTCACATCTTCATTCCTTGTCGGGGCTTACGTGACTTATTCAGTTTTCAATGTGCAAATTGCAAATTTGTGACAAAGTTCGTCACGTTTTATATTTTATAAATACACAGCAATAATAGTCATATCTCCTGTAATAACATAACTTTCATCAAGCTGATGTCTGCTGCTGTTGTACTGTGCATATTTTAATTTTTCTACTGCGGCTCAAACGAAAATGCCTTTTCATATGAACAGCTTCCCTTTTTGCCCCTTAACGGATAGTCGTAATCTTCCGTCACGATAATGTCAAAATTACCGTTTTCGATATCCGCCTTTACAACCTGCACTGACAGCTCCCCATCCGTGCCGATTTTTTCATTCACCGCCCTGCAGAAACCCTGTATCAGCTCCTGCATATAGGCTGCTGTATTTCCCTGACTGTAATCAAGGCGCAGATAAATATCACCCATGACATCCACTGCATAATCCGATGCCTTGTCAAGGCTGTTGCTTACCTCATTGTCCCTCATGTTGGTACTGATGATGGAACAGTGGATCAGCACACACAGCGCTGTGACAACCAAAAAACCTCCTCCGGTTATAACCGTTCTCATGAAGTTCTCCCCTTCCTGTTTTCTTACATTATTTTCCCCTAAACACGAACACTTTCCGGCTCAGCTTTTTCTAAATCACGTTTTCCCCAATCACTTCCCTATGCCGTCTTTGGCGTTCTTGCAATCGCATCGTATGTATGATTTGCATTCAGGTTCAGAAACGGCATTTTTAATGCGTATTTCAGCTCCAGCTTGTAATACACGTTCCCGGAAGTTGCAGTATCATACGTTACCGCCGCCGTCATGCCGTATCTGCTTACGTGAGAATTAATGTGGTCTAATGTAGCTGCATCCAGTGTATACCCGGCCGCATCATCACCGGTGCTTTTTCCATGCACTTCCATGTAATCCTGCACGTATTTGGAAACTTCATTTACCTTGTTTACGTCCATGTTCATCTGTATAAACCCTATCGCCATATAACACATGATAACAAGGATTATACAATATGCCGAACTTTCTATTATTGATTTCATACTCATCTCCATTCCGCAAATGCTTTGTCCCAAACAGCTGTCCGTGACATCTGCGGCACAGACAGCTTTATAAAAATCTTACATTTAAGGATTTTTCATACCCGTACCTTATCTGTACAGCAGTGTATTAATCACTGCCATAATGGTCTGTTTATACATTACAATAACCACACCCAGCATTGCCGTTACTGCCATAAATCCTGCCAGCGGCACAACGGCATCCTTTACCATTGCAATCAAGTCGCCCATACCGTCCTCCTATACACACACCTTGAGTAAAATCTTTATGAAAACCGCAATAACTGCGCCCATAAAAATAAATGAAGTAACCGCATCTCCATATAAATCTACTATTGTATCCATTGTTTTCCCCTTTCTGCGTACACGCCCAACGATTACAAATAATTTGTAATAACTAGCAGCATATCTGCTGCCACCTTCACTGCTACAAAAAAAGTCGGAATATATTCTGAAAAACGCATTATACTGATATGGTCTGCATTGTCTGCCGTTTCATACTGATTCATCAATTCATAATTTCTTGTGAGAAGCGTTTTGATGGTTACATCAATACTCTGCGCATCATTTTCGCTGAGCGAGTATAAAATACGTACCGAAGATGAGATATCCGTTACCTCAAACTGATTTAAAAAAGAATAATACGGTGTTACATCTGAAGGATTTTCTTCAATCGCATAAATGAACTGTTCCAGCGACTCTTTCATAATCACTGGTGCTGTATCATACGTATCTTCAATTGCCATTGCAAGTGATTCCTCCGAAAGGTTGAGTGCTACGTCCCTGAGCCAGTCTGCAAATGAATAATACAAATCTTTCTTCAAACGCTTCAATGCCGCCTGCCGGTTAATTTGTGGCACAATCCACAAATAAATACCGCATACCGCCGCCACGGCACACCACAGATACCATCCGTAATATGCCAGAATGCCGCTTATGCCTGCCATTATAACAAGAATCGGTATCAGACTGCGGTGAAGTTTCTTTAAGTCGGTATGAAATGCCATTTGATAATCTCTTTCTGCCGTCTTATCACTGCGCTGTTTAACCAGCCAGTCACAGTCATGCCGGATCTGCATATAAGTGTAATACATCATACATAAAATTAAAAATGTACAGGATACCACCTGATATAGCGGTTCATGTGTAATATCCAGCCTAATTTCAGATGTATTTTCACAGATATATGTAACCAGCACAGATACCGATGCCATCAGAAAACTCAGTACTACTCCGATTGCCGTTGTCTGTTTTATGCGTCTTATTTCCTCCTGAAACTGATATACCCGTTTTACCCAGTGGTCTGCATCGCACCGCAGTATTTCCAGTGAACTTTTATACTCCCCGCCTTTTTCTTCCACCTGTGTTAAAAAAGTATGCAGTGTTGTAATTCTTGAACATGCATATTCTTTTTCAATGTTTTTAAGTGCCATGCGATACACATCTTTTGTTGTCCCATACTGCATTTCCTGTATTGCCGCAATGATACAATTTTTCATTTTATGATCCGTGACTTTCAGTGTATCTTCAAGTGCCGTAAGAATTTTGGGCTGTCGTTCAAACGAATAAATCATCTGATGAATATATACATCCACATCGTGAAATTTCTTTTTCTTTTCTTTCCCTGAAAAATACGCGGCGGTCACCGCGGGAATACAAAGTATTCCCGCTGCCATCACCATAAAAATCCATATCGGCTGTAATCTGTAAAACCACCCTGTAAGGACGGTTATGACCATTACTGCCCCAAATATGCCTGCATACCCCTGTGGTGTACAGGCAGCTCCGCTCTCCCCTGCTTTCTGCTGTATTCTCCGATAAGAAAAATACTGCCTTACATTTCTATATTTAATTTTTTTCATGCTTCCTCCCATGATTATTCCCCTCTTGCACAAAAACTCATGCTGTCTGATACGGATTCTCAATCCCATACCGCAGAAAACGGCGCTGATAGGCTTCCGGTATCTGCTGCGGTGTTTTCCCTTCTCTGTCATATAACACCGTACAGGTATTCCTGCCGCCCTCATTGTCGTAAAATGCCATCTGTGTAATCCGCCGCCTTTCCTTTGCATCGCACTCAACCAGCACCCCGACATCAATATATTTGTAAATGTTATTGATGAAGCGTTCTGTAATATCACACGAGCCCAGCATATTATACATTCTGTCCGGCAGCCCCAGCACGTCGTCCAGATGTATCGTTGTCATACAGCTTGCCCCCGTTGACAGGCTGTTTAACAAATCCAGCACCTCCGGTCCTCTCGACTCCGACAAAAGTGTCCAGTCAATATTATGCCGCAGTCCCGCTCTGATAATCTGTGAATATGAAAACTTCTCATCCACAAAAAACTCCGCACATTTTTTCCCCGGATTAATTTTACGGTAATGGATTTCCTGATTGTCTTCATACACACCGACCTTTTCATTTGCCGGAATAAATGTGGACAAATATTTGAGCAATTCCGTCTTTCCGGCGTGCGGCTGCCCGCCAATCACAATATTGCAGTGTGCAGTCACACAATTTTCAAGCAGATTAATCAGCGTCTCCGGTGCATAACCAGCCTGTACAATATCCTGATGGCGGAATCTCAGCCTTGTCGGGATTTTACGGATTGCCATACTCTTTTTGGTACAGCGGGATTCATGCCAGATGGATATGCGCAAATCTTCCGTATTGGCCTCCAATATCGGATATGCCCTGTTAAACGGCACTTTCATAATGTTGGCAAGCCGGATTGCAAGATTATCCACATATTCCTCATTTAACCGGATATTATGGCAGTAACAGCCTTTCTTTAAATCTGTAACCCACAGATAATAACCGTCCCACTCAATATCCGTAACATCTTCATTCTGTATCAGGTCTTCTATTTCCAGAAACAGTTCTGCACGATTCTGCCGGATGTATCCTTTTAATCCCTGTTCTTTTTCCAATCCCTATTCTTTACTCCCCTCTCCGCTGATGGCATCCTGAATCTGCTGTTCATAAGAAATGT
>ULQA01016714.1_pt1 | contig 12491 bp, 8 predicted proteins | sample 1954001 | NCBI WGS metagenome assembly ULQA01 (sample SAMEA4835643, study PRJEB28245) | human gut metagenome | biome: gut microbiome; material: fecal sample | place: Denmark | collected 2008 | reverse complement strand
ACGAGACCTTCAGTCCGATATTTCTAAGTTCCTGCGGGACTTGGGCAATGGCACCTTCCAGACTGTACTTGTTACTCCCGTCAATTCCCGAAGTAGGATGCTGGACGGAAACATTATACTCGGTGATGTACTCCATATAACCGGTTCCACCACTGCCGCCACCAAGCTCATCTGCCAGTGTCAGTATAGGGTTGCCGTCCTTATCCAGACCACGCACGTAAAATGCCTTTCTTTTCGGAAGCGCACTTTCAACTTCCTTCATCGTTTTTATAGCTCCCATAATTATCTGATTAAAAATTGAACACCATTTATTGTTTAATAAGTGAATACAATCCGTCTTAATACGCTGCCGACCGCTATGCCGGCAGCATCCGCAAGTATGTCCAGCCAGTCCCATCCCGAACCGACCTTGTATTTCTTCCTGTACATCCAGTCAGCGGCTTCTTTCGTCACGCCTGCCGTAACGGCACAGAGTTCACCCGCTGTCAGCGTGATGACAAGGCATGCAAGAAAATGCAGCAGCTTGTCGTTGAGTTTTAAAAGTATATCCAACATAACCATTATCCACAGAAAAAATGAATCCAATGACTACCGTCAAAAACGAAAAAGCAGGATATCTGATTGATAGAAGTGGCAGTGGTTGTGCCTCTGTTATTGGCATTCATCAGAGGTCCTTTCACTGAAACATTCCGGTTCAACTGGTTCTTCAAATATACAATCCGGCCTGGAGTAGTTGACCTTGGAAGAAACAGGGTAGGGTCAAAACTTAGATCCGGTCCTCCATATATGATAATGTCATCGGTATCACTGACCGTATAGCTCGGTGGGGCAGACATCATACTGCTGCCTAAAATTTGGACACCCACAGATAGTCCGGAAGCCCGTAATCTGCTTATTCTTACTGATTCACCGCTCCTGGCATTCAAATCTACATTACCCTGTGCTTCTATCGCGCAAGTATCATATCCGGCCTGGGCCATCACTTTTACACCGGTTGAATGGTCACCGTAGGCACTCAGACTAAGTGCCGTAATCCCATCTCCACGAATACCGCACATTGCCCCGGAAGAGACATTCACTTCAAAAAATTTCCCGCCATCCTTGCCTATCCTCAATGTCGCGGTCGGATTTTCCTTTTCGTTTTCAAGTCCTCTGTTGGTTATCTTGAATGCACCGATATAACCTTCGGTTGCGGTAACACTGCCTGTAAACTCCCCGTCTGCGCCATCCAGGTGCTTCACCCGCAGATTATCCACGTCGATAAGGTCTGCATCTATCTTCCTGGCAAGCAAAAGCTGCGTGCCCAGTAGCGGGTATTCCTGAATGGATTTCCAGGAAGTAGTGTCCGGGTTCTGGGCTACGTCATCGAACGGGTGCATCTCGCTGTTTCCGGCCACCGGATTCATCCACATGAATACAAAGCCTTTGTCCTTATCCAGGAAATATTCCCCGTTCTTGTATTTGAACGGCAGCGGTTTCCAGTCACCATCAACCGGGAACGGGGACGGGTTCTGCCGCACAATGCTGGCCCTCTTCTGAGCAAGAAGGGTCTCGCGGGCACTATCACGGTACGCTTCCACGATAATAGAATCCGCATTGCCCCACTTCTCAGATGGAAGGTAGTATTCCCATTCGGACGATGCACCGGGGGAATCCGCCGTACCGAGGTCCTTGCCGGCCGACTGGACATGCAGCCGCCAGAATACATCCAGAAGGGCCGCATCAGCCCCGGTGCGGTGCAGGGCTTTCAGCTTCAGCGGCACCATCTGCACGTTGTTACAGTCCACAGAGATGGCAGCCGGCTGGCACTCGATGTCAACGTATTCCACCGGGTCAGGCTCGCTGACAGCTACGATACTCAAAACTGCCGTCGTCATCATAGCTCAATGGGATTAGTATTCGTGGCAATTACTCTGAACGTCTTGGCGCGTGCTGCATCCGTATAGGTCAGTGCGATGTCCTTGCCCTGGAACTTATTGCTGTCCTTTCCCGACAGCGTGAACGGATTGTTCTCGCCATCGAATGTGGCGAAGTCCCAGCTTGCCACCGCCACTTCCTCTCCGGACTGACGTTTATAGGCATACGGCGTCAGCGTTCCCGTTTCTCCAGGATATATCTGCCCGTCAGAAGCAAGCCCCTTGACCTTGAATGCCGCCAGTATGGGGTCGCTAAGGTCAAACACGGTAATGAAGCCCTTTGCAATGACTTTCGCATTCTGCACAGCCTCACAGCTCACTACCAAAGAACCGTCAACATCAGATGCCTGTATGCTCTGTGCGCTTTGAGTACCGAGATTCTCTTCCCCGGAAGGAAGATGCTTTTTCCACTGGAGCGTGATATTGCCCAAATCGTTGATTAAGTCACCGCCACTGTACAGCGATGCCTTCAATGCCAGCACATCGGCCGGATTGACTATTTGCGTACCCTTGTCAGAAGTAATGAATAACTCATACTGCTTCCCGGATGATTCCTGGATAATGACATTGGTGGCAAGTTCATTGAACTCTGCCGTGTGTCCGCCGATTTCAACTTCACCCGAAATGGTTATGCGGTCATTGTCATATCCGGAGATGGGCACGAGGTTCCTCATGACGCGAAGTCCGGTCATGGAATAGGACTGCGAGTCCACACTGACATTGTATCCGGTTACTCTTTTGAACATGCCTGCAAACTGTTCCGTAGTACACAGCCCGTCCTCCCCAAATGCAAGTTCGGTACCGTTATACTTGAACACAAGTTTGGAAGGAATAAGGATACGTCCGCTGCTCACATCCCGCAATACGACAACGACAATAGGATGTTTGTCCTCCGCCAACGCTTCAAAATCCGGTATATACTTGTCACTTTCCTTCGTCCATGCCTGGATAAGAGGTCCGTTATCCACACGTACATACCCGTTGACGGTCGTTCCGTTGCTCACCGCCACGACAGCCAGTGAAGCGGTCACCTGATTCTGGTTCATCGTTTACCTCCTTTCGCCGACTGTTTCTCAATAATCGCTTTCAGTTCGCGTGCCGAACCGATAATGTCAACATCCAAAAGAGTGCCCACATTCCGCATCTCACTGATAGGAATGTACACCCTGCCGTCCGGAAGAGTGTTCATCATGCCGAAGAACCTGCCTTCGAGCTTTGTTTTTTCCGCTATTACGTACATATTGATAAAAGTTTAAGTTATTATTCATATACCGGCCCCGTGGCAATGAACTGCGTCTGCCCGTCAATCCGTGAGGAGATAACAGAGCCTTCCTCATCGCCCATCAGGGACTCACCCGCAAGAAGCTCCACTTCCGCCCATACCTGGAAGATATGCCCCTTGGGGAAACCCTTGTCCGCCGGAATGAACTCCAGCGTACGCCCGCCGGTTGCCAGCACCTTCTCCGTTTCGCCCGGCTTGCCCGACTGCCCTTTCCATGTGATACGGAAAAGCTCGTCGTACTCTGTACCGTACTCGCGGCGGTTGTCGAAGATGCGTACCTCATAGGCGCTCGGCTGCTTCATATCATCGGGAAGGGTGAAGCCTTTCGTCTGGATAATTTCACAATTGAGGGAAGCTGCCATCTCAGTTTTTACCTCAATAACCTTTTCCAGCCGCCCGTCCGTAGGGGCCTGCGGTCTGCTGCCCGCATACTCACAGGCACGGCAACGGAAGCTCGCGCCAGTGACATACTTCGCCTGATACATCAGCTTTCTTGTATATATTCCATTCCCGTCATGGCAGACGATGCCGGGGTCGTCCGGTGTAACCGGGCGGTATGCTCCGTTTTCGAGGATGTCCCAGAAGTATGCGGCGTGTTCATCATCCACGGGTTCGGTCCCTGTATAGAGCTGCGGTTCTATCTCCCTGTTCCAATAGCCGGAACGGTCGGCCAGGCGCAGCGGGTCGGTCACCATCACGGTATCACCCTTCAGGCGCAACGAATACGCCTTGTTGTCGTACAGGTGCGAATACGACCTGATGCTCCTTTCGACCCTGACCTCGCGGTTCGTGCGCGGGTCCGTGAATATCGCGATACCGAAATACTCCACCGGCTTCTCCGGCGGAATGTTCTTCCAGATGGTAAGCGCATATTTGGGCACACCGCCGATGCCATCGGAAATGCTGTAATACTCACCCTCGACGATGCGGTTGGCCGACTTGTCACGGGGTGCGCCCTCGAACCACTCCACCCCCGTGAGTTCCATTTCACCGAATACAATATTCTCGTCGAATGCCGATACCTTCGGTACGATGACCAGCGGTGTCAGGGTCCGGTCGGGGCTGTATTCCCGCAGCTGCTTGTCATACGTCTGCACGGGACTGCCCGACAGTACGATTATCTCTCCCTGGATGGAAAGGGGACTCACATAAATACGCCCCTGCTGTTTGTTACTCTTTATTCCCATAGTTATAATATGTCAAAACCAAATCTCTGTTCTATAGGCTGCATTTCCCCTTCAACCGGAATGAATACCCGGCAGATGAAGGCAACGGATCTGCTTACAAAGCCGAAGTCTGAACCGACCCCGTGCTGGTTCCCGTTGTCGATATGGATGGCAAGCCTGTTGCCATCCACGTACTCAGGCGTCCAGAGGTTGTCCGCCGGAACATTTCCGCTGTCACGGAACCATTCCACTTCGGTGGCACCGTCCGCCATCACATCATCCGTTATATCCGTAGTTCCGAAATATATACGCCCGGACATTACCGTATCCACACCGCCTATGACGAATGCCTCCCCACCTGATAGTGAGAGCTGGAGCGAATACCTGCTGTCGCCCTCAAGGAGTCCCCACGACGGGGAGTTCCATTTCGGTTCATCGGTTGTCTTATCTGACAGACAGCCCCACTTGCAGCCAAGGTGGTAGACCGTATGCTGTTCCAGCAGGGTATATTCGCTGCCGGAAGGCTTTGCCAGTTCGTGCTGCACTAAGCGGTAAGGAGCACCGCTCTGGGCCGTTTCCGGCGACCAGACACCCCGGTCTACCATCTTGGGAACGACATCACCGTTATAATCGAACTGATAGAATTTCTCGGCAATGACCGTCTGTGCAACGATGCCAACATCTTCGGTTGTCACCGGCAGTTTTTCGAGAGCCTTGATGTTAGGGAGTTTTCCGAAAGTCAGCGCATAGTTGTAGTCCTCCAGTATTGGCTTATACACGTTGGACAAAAACATGATGCGCCCCTCACGCGAAGAAATCATCCACGACTGTGCCCGTTCGTTGAAGCCGCCTGCTTCAGGCAGCGTACTGTTACCCCTGCGGGTTACGTTGTAGCCGGCCAACGGCGGATAGTTCATGCCTCCAGGCACTTCGCTGTCCGGATAGAGCACGACCGTTATGCTATTCTCCTGCGCATTGGTAGTAAGAATACGCATCCAGCTTGTATGATACTCGGAACCGCCCGTAAGCAGTGTATTAATGATGGAAAAGCAGACATCATTCTCCTGGAACTTCATGAAGTCGAAGTCCGTGCGTTTCTCTATTTTCAAACGATAGGTGCTCTCGCCCAAATCCTCCACGGATTCTATCTTACCAATCTCGGTAAAGGAGTAGTCAGACTCCATTCCTTGAATCTGATTGATAATAAGGTCAAGCACTGATAGTGAACCGCGGACTTCCAACCGTTCTACCTGTGCCCGGCCATCAGGAAATATCCCTGCACCCTTGCCGGCAATCATACTGTCTACGAATTCGCCGAACTCGCCGCCTGCAAGGAGTTTCAAAAGATATTCAGTCTTATCAGACTTGTCTTTCCTTAAGAAAGAGACCAGAGACCTGCGTGCCGAGAATACATTGCTGTCGGAAGGGGCTGTCGTATCGTTCGTCCTGATTATATAGACCCCGTTTCCGCCGCCGGTATATGTCTGCCCCTTGTAGGTCAGGGAATCAATCTTGTCTTCCATATCCCCGATACGGGAATAGGGCATGCTCTCACCGATTATGTATGCAGGGCTGTCCCAGGGCTTGTCAAGGTTGAACTCCCAGCCGAGTATGCGGCTGTCGCGCCCGTTCTCAAAAAAAGCCCTGTTTACAAGGAACACTTTCTGTCCGAACTCATAGAAGCGTCTCAGCCGGTCGTTATACACCCATTCGGAATCAAGGGTCGTGTTATATGTACCGTCATCCCTTTTGCGTCGGTCGGCATACTCCTGCGCCTTTCCCTTAAGCTCCTGTTCGGCTTCGGGGATATATCTGTCAGACACAAGCTGGATGTTGAAACCGGAAAGGACATACTCGTCGCCGTTTTCCGGACGAAGGGTATCATCGGGAAGCATACGCCCGTAATCCTCGTTTCTCACGATTTCCCAAAGCTGCGCGCCGCGCATGTCGTCTTTGGGGTCGGAATTGAAAATGACACCGAATTCCATGCCGTTAAGTTTGCCGGACTGGAACCGGATTCTCAGTTCCTGGCCTTCGATAAGATATTCATCCTTGAACTCCAGCCCGGTATCCTTGTAGCGGTAGTAGGTGACGGTCTCTTTCGTGCCGTTCTCGTCCTTCACCTCTTCGGTGCGGGTATGCACGTCGGATAATGTGCCCGTACGCCGGGGATAGACATTTTCAAATACGACAATATCCTCTATCGCTTCCTCTTCGGACATGTCGGGATACACATCAATGTAAGGCGTGTCCGCGGGAAGCATCAGCCTGCGCTGGACTACGCCGTTGACAACCGTCTGTTCATCCACGGGACGGTAGTCTGCCGGAATATTCCGGGTAGAGCCGAACGCATAGATTCTGGTCGCATAAGTACCTTTGCTGTCGCTGCGGGTCATGGCTGACGCTTCAACCCCTAACTCGATTCTGACGGAATTACCATATTCATTTCGCCCAAAATGGATTATGTTATCCGTTATCCAGCAGTCACAGTCCCATTTCTCCTTATCGGCCATGGAGAACAGGGCGTCAAGAAGGTTCATATTGTCGTACCTCATCGCAACGGCCTTGTTCTCCACTGTGGAATCTATGCTGAACTCAAACTCTTTTCCCTTGTATGTATATCCGAGTGCCTTCAGGTTGCGGAGGAATACGCCGAGCTGCACGTCAAGGGGTGCGGTCAGAGACCATGAAGCCTCATGGCCGGCATGTTCGGGAGTGTACTTGAAAATCTTGTTCTTCCACTTCCAGTAATACGCGTCCATCCGCAGCTCATAGTCATATCCCCCGGTAGAAGCGTTGAAGGCAGGTTTCTGCAAATCCACTATCTCATAGACCTTGGACAGCAGTCCACCCAGGGACTCGTCAAGCACTCCCGACAAATCCACGTAGTCGCCGAGCTTGAAATACACCGGGTCGGGAACGCTGAACGGAAGGATGATATAGTCTTCCTTCATCAGGGTAAACCTGCCTTTAGCCCCGGCATTAATGGGGGTCGAAAATCTTGTCTTACCGGATATGTCTTTGATGTCTACCATAACGCATCCAAAGTTCGCAGATAAAAAAAAGAGTGCCCTATTTTGGACACTCATATACACGACAATAAACCCAATGTCGTGAATTAGGTTCTGTTTGCTGGGTTCGGCTCGTTAAACTTGGCTGAAATTTTTCCGAAAGTCTGGTCTAAACTCTGTGCATAAGCAACGCTTTTCCCAAGATAAATCAGATGATAAATCTCATTACTGTTAGCCGGAACTTGAATATCAACCACACCTTTATACAATTCTTCAAAGAAAGCTTTTTTCTTTGCTTGATAGTCGGATTGGGAATTTCCTTCAATTGTAAAAGAAAGTGTTATTTCCCGTTCATCTATTTTGGGGTCATTGATTATCACACGTTTTCCATGTTCCAACCGGGACTTATTTTCTATAAATTCTTTCATGGGTGATGATGCCCCAAGTACATCAAGAAAGTCCTCTCCCATTCTTACCCCCCATGTTGTGTAGGCGTCTTGGGTATTTATCAATAAATCTGACATAGTTTATAATTTAGATGTATTGTTTTTCACTTCTGCCATATCTTTCTGAATTTGAATGATTGGTTTTACAATAGCTCCTGTATTTTCCGAAATCTGAACCAATTCAAGATAAGATTGTGCTATCAAATCTCGCGTATCATCAGCGATATTCCTTGTTTCCGTATTTATGGAAAGTAGAGCATCTGCTTTTACTGTTAGTAAATTAAGCGATTGAGATTGAATGATATTTTGATTCTTTATCTCTTCTCCTGCAATCTGCAATGCTGTAAACCGCCCGTTCAACTCTTCGCCGGTATCTTGACTCATTGCCTGAAAGCCTTTGGATGAAGCTGACTGCTGCTCGGTAGAAAGAGACCATCCAAAATCTTTCATTAGCTGTTCTCGCTCTGCAAGCAAACTATCTGTTAATTGCGCCTGCATATCACGAATTTCTCGCGCTTCATCGGAAGACAGACCATCCTTCCCGTAATTCGCCCACGCATCATACAGTTCTTTGATTTTGTCCTTGTACTCATTGGCAATAAGTGATTGGAAGATGGCTTTCTGCAAATACTTCTCAAAATTATTTGCAAAGTCCTCGTTGGTACTGTCCAAATCAGAAAGCAAATCAGCATAACCGTTTTTAAACTCATCGAAGCCTATTCCAGTAATAGCCTCTTTTTCTTTTTGTGCAATCTCGGTAAGTTGTTCTCCATAATCTACAATATTCTGCAAATAAGTAACAAAATCCTTGTTGACGGTATCAAGTACAGAAACCAGTTTTTCATCGGAAAGTATCTTTTCTATCTGTTCGGAAGACAAATCCCACAACTGATATTCCGCTGTAATCTTTTGCCCGACTAAACCTGAAATTCGTTGATAGTCCTCCTTGGACAATCTGTCATTTATACGGTATCCCAATGAGTGGGAGCCGGCACTTGCCCCGCTGGATGCAAGCTGCTTGATTAGTTGCCTTTGCCTGCTTATCTGAATATTTACAAGCTGTTCGGCTTCTTCTGCCGCTTTTATCGCTTCCGTCCCATAGTCGATGTCGATGTAGTCCATCTTCTTGGTTATAAGCTCATCCCAAATGGCTATCAATGTCTCATATTGGGCTTTCATGTTTTCGTAATCAGAATAGTCAGCACCGAACAACCCTTCAAACGCAGATACAACAGAAGAGATTCCACTGACTGCACTCATTGCACCTCCAACAATGTCACCGGACATGATTTGTCCGACACCAATGGCTGTAGTGCCCAATCCTCCTAAAGCATCGGTAACTCCTGTTATGGCGGAATCACTGACACCGAATATGTTGGCGATGTTAGAACCGAACTCACCCAATGCAGGAGCAAAAGACGTTACGGCATTTCCTATATCGGTGATGCCTTGACCGACTTTCTTGGAATCACTGCCACCCTTTTTTATGGCTTCTATCCCTTTCTCCAAGTCAGAGACGAAAGCCTGCCATGGTGATTTACCTTTCAGCTCATCCTTTAGTCCCCTGATTGCATCCGTTACATCCTTTATGGAAATTTCACCCTTTTCTATCTTTTCAATGTCCTTATCGGTAAAGCCTATTCCTTTCAAATCGGCAATAGAAATATCTTTATCGGTACCGGACATGTATTCAATAAGGGCCTCGTACTTGTCTATGATGTCTTGAATAGCGGAAACGGATTTATTACTCGCATCCTCGAACAAATCAGCCATTGCATGGGTAGTTCTGCCATACTGTTCATCCAGTTGCTCTACAGCCTGATTCTTTTCGGCTACCTTGATGGCATATTCGGGGCTGTCTGATTGCAGCTTCGCTATCTCATCATCATACTTCTGAATAAGGTTCTTTCGTTTTTCCTGGTAGTTGCCGAACTCAATGAAATACTCCTGCCATGCTTTTTTGTCGGCTTCGAGCTTGGCTTTACTTGTTGAATCAATATCGCTTTCCCTTTTTTTAGCGGCATTGGAAGCCCATGTGCCAAGCTTCGCCTCTTGTTTGTCGGTCAGCTTTCCACCTTGCGCCGTTTCCCAATCCTTGCGCTGTTTTTTAATGGCATCCAGTTCTTTCTGATAGTCCAAGTCAATCTGAGCCAGCTTCTTTTCTGTTCCATCAGCCATGAGGTTGATTTCATCCTGCTGGTTCTTACGGCGGAGGGAAAGAAGTTGTTCGGCAAGCTGTTCTTGCTGTTTAAGTCGGTTTTCGGCTTCTTTCTTGGCTTGATTTTCCTGCTTGGTTAATGAACTTCCGGTAATACCACCTAAATTTTTATAGGCTTTTTCAGTTGTTTCTACTCGTTTCTTAGCTTCTTCATACTGCTTTGAAGTAAACTTGGATTTATTCTTTTCTATTTCAGAAAGTTTCTTCTTAGCATCATCCCAGTCTTTCTTTGCTTTCTCATAATCCTGCTTGTAGGTGGTTTTATTCTTCTCTGAATCAATTCGGGTTTGCTTGACTGATTTTGCTGTATCTATAAGTGTTTTTATGTCTTTCACATTATAGATTGCTTCATCAGACAAAGTACCCTTAATATCAATAGGCAAACGAAGTTTCACAGTTCCATTTTTACCTTTCCCTTTGATACTCTTTTCTAACTCAGAGATGTAGCGGTCAAACTCACTAATATCAACATCTTTAAGATTGGATATGAACTGTTCAGAGATACCTTTACCTTTATCAACAAGAAATTGGTCTCTATAAGAGCGAAGTTCTTTTAACTTGTTTATTTCCTGCTGTGTTAATTTACCACCATTGATTTGTTTGGCAGAAAGGGCATTTTCATAGTCTGAAACAGCTTTGTTAGCAGCTTCAAAACTTCTTGCAACTTCCTCGCCTGCGCGCTTTGCATCCTCTTTGGCTATTTGTTGTTTTAATTGAAGTATGTCAGCAAGTTTAATTGATTCAATATCGTATTGGGCAAATATCTTGGGATATTCGCTTCGTAATACCGCCAAACTTTCACCTCGCTGCAAGTCAGACAATGCAATATCACGAGAGCTTTGAATAAGACCGTCTATTTTTTGTTTCCGTTCTCTATCAAGTTTGGTCGCTTTTTCTTGTTCTTCATTATACCTCCTTGTTCCTTTTTCAGCAGCGGTTGTAGAATCTCTGAATGCCCACATAGTAGCTGTTAATCCAACAACCACCGTAGCCAATGCTACATAAGGATTAGTAAGCATAGCAGCATTAAGAGCCAACTGCGCCTTTCTTGCCAATAAACGAGCATTGGTAAGTCCAATCTCCACAAGAGTATGTTTACTTTCGGCAGCAGTAACAAGCATCACTGCGGTCCGGTATGTACCATAAGTAACCACTAATCCAGCCAAGATCCTACCTACTGTTTCATAATTCTGAATCAACGAAGTTGTCATTTGAATACCGTCCATGATAACACTTTCCGACTTTGTTCCCAATTCGTTAAACACGGAATCCAAAGCATCCTGCATCATAGACAACTGACCATTGATAGTCTTTGAGGCATTCTCAGACATATTATAGAACTTACCACCTGCGGAAGTTGCATCAATGAATGCCTGTTGAACCATTTCAGCGGAAACAGCACCTTTGGACATTTCATCTTTCAAAGTTGCGATAGATTTTCCGGTCTTTTCGGAGATAATCTGTAACGGGTTGAATCCAGCGTTTATCATTTGATTCAAATCCTGCCCCATAAGTTTACCCGCTGCTGACATCTGTGAAAATGCCAAAGTTAGCGAATTGAACTTACTGGATTCCCCCATAGAAATATCACTAATGGCTTTCAAGTATTTGATAGTGTCTTCTGCTTGTATGTTAAATCCAAGCATCATCTTTTCTGCTCCAACCATATCTGACATAGTAAGTGGAGAAATCTTAGCCAGCTCCTTGATTTGCGGAATCAGTTGTCCTGCCATATCCTTTCCAACCATAGTCTCAATAGCGGTCTGCATGGATTGAAATTCTCCACGAACACGAATCATTTCAGAACCTAATGCCTTTAATACTCCAGCACCACCAATAACCGCCAATGCTTTCTTCCAAGAAATAGCGATACCGTTGTTACTCTCTACGATTTCTTTAGCATTATCATTGTAAAGGGCGTATTCATCCCGAAGTTTCTTTACGGAAAGACGCGCTTCGGCTTGTTGTTGGGTTAATCCAAATAAAGCTGCCTTTTCTTCATCAAGAGCTTTGCGGGCAGCATTGTATTCTTCTAACTTGCTATTTGCTGATAACGGATTCCTTTTCAATGCTATACGATAAGCATCCCCAAGTCGTTTTACATCCGCTTCAATATCCTTAACTACCGCTTTTTGAGCAAGAATCTTCTCTGTGAATCCATTCACGGCCTGGGAAGCATCGAAGATTTTCCTTTTGAATCCCGTTTCCATCTCCGCTCCAGCTTTGGCTGCATTAGTCACCAACTCATCCAATCTTTGGTTGGATGCAGCAAGTTGGGCATTCAAAGCCTTGAAAGCAGCAGGAGACTGCGTGCCATCCATGCTCATTAACTCCTGCTTTAATTTTGCAATTTCATTACGAAGTCTTACAACTTCTTCCCAGTCACTACCTATCTTAAAATATAATTTTGACATATCTATTTCTTTTTCCTACGATTAGCCAATTCCTTACC
>ULQA01000800.1_pt1 | contig 12553 bp, 10 predicted proteins | sample 1954001 | NCBI WGS metagenome assembly ULQA01 (sample SAMEA4835643, study PRJEB28245) | human gut metagenome | biome: gut microbiome; material: fecal sample | place: Denmark | collected 2008 | reverse complement strand
ACACTGGGAGATATCATAACGAACTATGATCAGATTGTTGCCGACATGGGACATGGTATGAGTAGTAATAATGCCAAGTTTAATGAGAAACTTGAAAAACTGGTAGACGATTTGTTTGGTGGGGAAAACTGATGAAAGAATTACTAATAATGGCAAAGTCACTAGGTGGCGGCGGATCTGAAGTGGCTTTGATAGAATTAATTAATGCACTTCCCGAAGAACTTTACAATATAACACTTGTATTGCTTGATTCGGACAATGAATATGCTTACCGTCTAAAAAAGAATGTTAATATTGTTCAGTTGACTTTTAATAGTTCTTTTGCAAAATCACTGGTTTCAATGTATGCTTTTCCGGCAAAGGTATTGAAAAAATTATCGGTTAACTCATTTATTGCATATTATGATTTTATTTCGAATTGTGTGACGAACGTTTTTGAAAAGACTTATGACATTGCTATTGACTTCTATGGATATGGTTCATTTGTGACAGCTTTCTTGGCGACGAAAATACAAGCAAAGAAAAAGGCAACATGGCTTCATGATGAAAAACCATACTGGATGAAAAGCGTTCAAAAATACTTATGCGAATATGACAAGATTTATGGCGTGTCCCAGGCAGTTGTTGATGCATTTTGTAGAGAGTATCCGCATTATAAAGATAAGGCTGCCGTATTTTATAATGTAATTGATATTGAAGAAATCAAGCGAAAGTCTGAACAAGATGAGATAATACCGTTCAAGGAAAGCTTTAATATTGTAACTGTTGGTCGATTGACAGAACAGAAAGGCTATGACATTGCTATAAAAGCAGCAAGCATTTTGAAGAAGAGGAAAATCAATTTTGCATGGTATGCTATTGGTGGTGGCAGAGATGAAAAAAAGCTAAAGAAATTAGTAGAGAAGTACTGTCTGGAAAATCAATTTGTGTTCCTTGGTCGTAAAAAAAATCCATACCCATATATGAAGCACTGCGATTTATATGTTCAACCATCTCGCCATGAGGGGTATGTAATTACTTTGGTAGAGGCACGTGCATTATGTTTGCCAATTCTGTCTTCGGACATTCCTTCAGCAAGAGAGCAGATACAAGATGGTATCAATGGATACGTTGCTGAACTGAGTGCGGAAGATCTGGCAGATAAAATTGAGTATTTATATAACAATCCTTCTCAAAGGAAAAAGACTGTTGAGTATTTGAAAGAACATCCGATTGATTTCTCTACGGAGTTACTAAAGCTAGAAATTATTTGAAAAGAGATTGTTTATGAGAAAATTTAAAGTAGTAATGATAACTTCATACTTTGATAGAAATGGAGTAACATCCCAAGTAATAAATTATGCTACAAACTTGGACAAAAATAAATTTCAGGTAGCGATTGCCGCTGGAGAGCCTTATGACATCGGCTATGAAAAAGCATGTCAAGAGAATAACATAGAATTGTGTAAGCTGCCACAAAAACAGAAAAATGCATACATGTATTATAAGACTATTTATTCTTTTCTAAAAAAAAAGAAACCAGATATTGTTCATGTACATGGTAGCAGTACATTAATCGCCGTAGAACTTTTTACCGCTATGTTAGCAGGTGTACCTGTACGAATTTCTCATAGCCATAATACAATTTGTTCTCATCCGCTGTTACATCAGGTGCTAAAACCGATTTTAAAAGTGGTGTCAAATTATCATTTGGCATGTGGAGAACTTGCAGGAAAGTGGATGTATGGCGATAGAGCATTTCAAGTTATTCCAAACGCTTTTGATACGAAAACGTTTGTTTTGAATTCAGATAAACGGTTTTCAATTAGGAAAAAGCTGGGGGTAGATGATAATTTAGTAATAGGACATATTGGCAAATTTAACAGTCAGAAAAATCAAGAATATCTAATTCGAGCCTTTGAAAAACTGTCGTATATAGATGATAAAGCAATGCTGCTTTTGGCGGGAAATGGGCCGGATTTGGAGAATATAAGGGGCCAAGCACAGCGTACGGTCTGTGCAGATCGAATTATCTTTTGGGGAGAAACTACGAATCCTGAAAGTTTATATTCTGCTATGGATATCTTTGCTTTGCCCTCCAGGTTTGAGGGATTACCTGTTGTACTCCTCGAAGCGCAGATTTCAGGATTGCCTTGCATTGTGTCGGACAAAGTAACACGAGAAGTTGATTTTGGAGATATCGTCTGGAAATCAATAGAGGATGACCCACAGGCATGGGCGGATACAATGATCTCAATGCAGCGAAGGACGGAAGAACAGAGGAAGCAATACCGATTACAACATGAGAAACAAATTGCACATTTTGATATTCGAGAATCTGTAAAATTGGTTGAAAATATTTATGATCGCGAATTGCTAAAGAAGAAAAAATGAAAACGAAAGATCAACGATTAAGTCTAAACACTTATAGATAGGAAAGAAGGATTATTGTGCCTACATACGAAGGATTGAGGCTAAAAGTATTAAAGTATTGGCGACTTGGTTTAGCTAATTATAGAAAAAAGCAGCTGAAGTATACAGATTTCACGATTATCTCTAATAATTGTTGGGGTGGCATGATTTATGAAAGCTATAACTTGCCAAAAGAATCTCCGACAGTTGGGATGTTCTTTATGGCAAAAGATTATATTGAGTTCTTGTCCGATCTGAGGGGTTATATCAATGGAAAATTGACCTTTATCAAGCCGGAGGAATCTCGTTGGAAAGATATGCCGCAGATTTCAGGAGATAAGAGATTTGGTTCGTATCCTGTGGGCGTTTTGTCTAATGGGAAAAATTCAATTGAAATTTTCTTCTTACATTACCATAGTGAGCAGGAAGCAAGAGAAAAGTGGGAACGTCGAGTGCAGAGAATTAACTGGAATAGGTTGTTGATTAAGTTCAATGATCAAAATGGATGTACGGAAACGGAGGTGAATAAGTTTATGAAACTGCCCTATAAGAATAAATTGTTCTTTACTTGTAAGCAATGGAAAAATATTCAGGGGGGATACACGTTTATTCACCAGTTCCCCAAGCATGAGTTTATAATGGCCTCTTATGAGCCATTTGGAAAAAGTAAATATATAGATATTACATCTGTCATAAACCAATTGTAAAAATAGCTTTTGCATCTGTACAAATTTGTTTATGATGGATTTGTACGGAGTTTTATGAAAATACTTCACAAGTTTTACATTGGTTTAGTGAGTGCATGGAAGATGTTCTGTGCCAAAGTTTGTGCTCATGGGAAGCTTCAAGTAAAATGGGTCAATTCGATTAGAGGAGCTTTCAAGACTGAAGTTATAGGTAACGGATCTATTACAATTGGACGGTTTTTAATGTCAAGAGGCCCATTGTATCTAAAGTCTGTAAATGATGGAAAACTGACGATTGGCGACGATGTGTTTTTTAATCATAATTGCTCTATAACCTGTGCAGAGAAGGTAACGATAACAAAAGGTGTTCATATTGGATCTGGTGCTGTTATTGGTGCGAATGCTGTAGTAGTAAATGACATTGAAGCCCATGCAATTGTTGCAGGTGTCCCAGCTAAAAGAATTAAATAACATAAAATAGTAGAGGAAATAAAATGATACCCAAAATGATTCATTATTGCTGGTTTGGCGGAAAACCACTACCGAAAGATGTTTTAGATTGTATTAAAACATGGGAAAAATATTGCCCGGATTACGAAATCAAACGATGGGATGAGTCAAATTTTGATGTGAATAGCCATCCGTTTATGAAAGCAGCGTATGAAGCAAAAGCATGGGCGTTTGTTTCGGATTATGCAAGATTGAAAGTGGTATATGATAACGGCGGAATCTATTTAGATACTGATGTTGAACTTCTGAAAAAACCTGATTTTCTGTTAGAAAATCAGTGTTACATAGGGATTCAGCAACCTGAATCCCTATGTACCACTGGACTTGGTTTTGGTGCCCAAAAATCAAGTCCAGTGGTACAAAAGATGATGGAATGCTATGATTCGATTTCTTTTACAGATCAGAAAAAAAGCACATTTGCGTGTCCGTGGCTTAATGATAAGGTGATTCGTTCATTTGGTAAGGTTAGCAATGAAGATATTACCTACCTAAAAGAAGTAACGGTATATCCGCCACGTTTTTTTGATCCGCTTTCGACGGGTAATACAAAGAATTTACTTTGTGATGAAACAGTGTCGATTCATCATTACGCAGCAACATGGGCGGGTAACAAGCAGAGATGGAAGAGAAAGCTGATTCGTTTTTTTGGGGAAGATAGATATTTTAAGTTAAAGAAGTTGTTTCGACGAGTACAGTAGCATTTGGGGAAAACAAGCAAAGGAAACGATGAAATGGAATGGTTGACACTATTTATATATATATTGATTATTTTTTTTAATATTTTTTTTGACAAATTTATTCCATATGCTAACTATACAGATGAGCTGATATGCTTGCTTTTTATGGCTATAGCTATCGTATATATTTGTAAAGATAAAGGGAAAGTGGCTGTTAATAAGGAACAAAAAAATAGCATATTATGCATTCTGTTAATGCTTTTTATTGGAATTGTGGGAAATGTTATGTATGGATATATGCCATCAGTTTCCGTAATTGGGAGAGATATAATAGGAACGTTTAAGTTCTTTATTATATATTTGGTCGGAAGAAGAATTATTGTAAAAAATAATATTCGATTGAACTCGAAAAAAATAATAAGTACAGCAAAAATTATAATAACTGTTATTTTTGTTTTTGGAATAGTTAATTTGCTTGTAAATACTGGAATAGCAGATGAAGTAAGATATGGCCTTAGAAGTTATAAGTTTATTTATTCTCATTATACGTACCTTGTTTATAATGAAGTGCTCTTATACAGTATTCTAGCAACAGAGGATAAAAGAAATGCAGTGTTTAAGATAATGTCGCTGCTTTCAATTGCGGCAACTTTCCGAACAAAGGGATTTATTACGATTGCATTTATCTTAGCGTATTACCTCTTGAATTTTGCTAAAAAGAAAAGAATATCATTTAAAGATATTTTCAAACCGGTTTATATTGCTCCAATCGGAATTGTATGCTTTTTTATTTCAAAAAGCAAAATTCAGCAATATTTATCATGGGGAGCGAGTCAAAGCATAAGAGTTGGTGTACATAGCGTTGGATTAAAAATCGCAAATGATCATTTCCCTTTTGGAACAGGTTTTGGGACATTTGGAACGAATATCTCTTATAAAAATCAGTCACAACTATATAATATTTATAATTCGTTGAATTATTCTCATCTAATGAATTATGGATATGCTACAATGTCGGACGTGTACTGGCCATCAATTTATGTTCAATTTGGTTATATTGGAATGATTGTTTATGTGATACTGATTATACAAATTTGCAAAGATTTGTTGAATAACGCAATGCTGAATAACAGGTGTAAATTTTCAATATTATTGATTCTATTTTATATGGTTTCTGCAAGCTTGAGTGAAGCTACATTTAGCAATGAATCTGGAGCGTTTTCGGCTGTGGTTATATTAATAATAGTTGCAATATCAAGAAAAAATGCGCTTATAAAGTGTGATTGCAAGGATAACGAGGGGATAAATTGTGGATGATTTAATAAGCGTTATTGTTCCAGTATATAATGTGGAAGATTATTTGGAAAAAAGTTTGTCTTCATTGTTAATTCAAACATACAGAAAGCTTCAAGTTATTATAATTGATGATGGCTCAACAGACAACAGTGGGGAAATATGTGATTATTATGGAGCAAACGATGGGCGGATTGAGGTTTACCATATACAAAATGCGGGGGTTTCCAATGCGCGTAATCAGGGGCTGAACTACGCAAAGGGAAAATACATTTATTTTTTTGATCCGGATGATTCCCTTGAGCCGGATGCGCTTTGGACGCTCTATAAACAAATAAAAAATGGAGCGGATTTAGTAGAGTGTTCATATTTTAAGGACTTCACAAATGTAAAGGAGGAAGTAATTCATCCGGAGAAAAAAATTTCCAGTCAAGAGGCTATCAGAAGTTTATTACTGTGGGATGGATATCTAACATCATTTTGCTGGGATAAACTGTATAATAAAGAAAAAATTGGAGATATAAGGTTTGACTCAAAATTAAAGATTGGCGAAGATAATCTTTTTGTGTTTGAGTATTTGCTCAAGTGCGAAAGTGTTATAGTGCTAGACTGCCCACTGTATAACTATCTGATAAGAGAAAATTCTGCTATTGGAAATGTGTACACAGAAAAAAAGAAAGATTCAGTTCGTGCAGCAGGAACAATATATGAAATATGTAGTAAGCGAAGTATGATGCACTATGAAGCTAAAATTCATGTTGGGTTGGCATCTTTTTTTTCATATGCGAATTTATTGAATACGGTTCCTTATGAGAAAATAAAAGAATTTAAAAGTGATTGCAAATTTTACATTGATTCTATGAAAGTATGTTCTTGTGGGCTTCTTTGGAAATTGGTTGGAATAAAAATGACTATTCTTTATAAAACGGCGCAGTACATTCCGTTTCTGTATAAGGCATCGGGCTTCATACGAAGGAAAAGCCGTTAATAAATCAGTATCATTCTTTTTCGTCAATAAAGCAACTGATAAAAAGGATAATATGTAAAGTATACTGGCTAGCTGTTTAAAAAGAAAATTACATAGCGTAGTTTATTAATGTCGGTTTATGTAAAAATTGTGGAAGGAGTTGAGAAAAAATGAGAAATCAAAGATCTATTGGTGTCAATGCAGGACTCAACATGATTAGAACGGCATGTCAGGTGATTTTTCCATTGATTACTTTTCCGTATGTATCACGAGTCCTTCATGTTGAAAATATAGGAATTTACAATTTTTGTCAGTCGGTTATTTCGTATTTTTCATTGCTGGCGGCTTTAGGAATTAGCACCTATGCTATCAGAGAGGGAGCAAGATATCGAGATAATGAAGAAAAGATGTCATTATTTGCTTCGGAGGTCTTTTCAATTAACTTTATTTCGACAGTTTTTTCGTATCTAATTTTAGGAGTGTGTATCCTTTTAGTTCCAAGATTTAACCAATATAGTTCAATAATGGTAGCGTTAAGCATAAGCATAATGTTTACGCTGATTGGAAGTGAATGGATATTTCAAATTTATGAGGACTATAAATATATCACAATTCGAGGCATTTTGTTTCAGTTTATTTCATTAATACTTATGTTTGTACTCGTTAGGAATAGCAGTGATTTGTTTGCTTATGTATGGATCACAGTTATATCATGCAGCGGCGCAAATATACTTAATGCTGTTTCTAGAAGAAAATATTGTAAGATAAGACTTACCATTAATGCAAAAATTCTAACGCATTTGGCTCCAATATTAGTTCTGTTTGCAACATCAGTAGCGACAACAATATATACGAATGCAGATACTACAATGCTTGGTTTTTTTTCAGGAAATAAATCAGTTGGATTGTATTCTGTTTCCACCAAAATCTACACTATTGTAAAACAAATGCTGGCTGCAATTATTATTGTTTCAATTCCGAGATTATCTGCTTATCTGGGAGAGAAAAAAATAGACTATTTTAATAGAACAGCCAACCAGATTTTGAATGCACTTGTTGTTATTGTCGTTCCGGCAATGGTTGGATTGATTGCATTAAGCAAAAACATAGTTTTTATTATTGCAGGACAAGAATATGTTGATGCAAATATATCGCTTAAGATTCTTTCTGTTGCGTTGCTTTTTAGCATTTTTAGTTGGTTCTATACATCGTGCATTCTAATACCTTATAGGTGCGAAAATAAGGTGTTGATGGCAACGATTGTTGCGGCTCTTGTTAATATAGGATTAAATTTTATCCTTATTCCAACATTCCAGCAGAATGCTGCGGCATTTACTACTGTTATTGCGGAGTTACTGTCAATGGTTATAACATGGTGGTATGGAAGAAAATATTTTAGGGTCAGTTTTCTAAAAAAGGACATTCTCTCAGTTGCTATAGGATGCCTGGCAATATGGACTATATGTTCTATATCAGAAAAATATATTAGTTCAGTACTGATTTCTACAGTTTTTTCAGTGACTGCTTCGGTTGTTATTTATATGATTGTTCTGTTAATAATGAAGAATCAGGCGGTAAAATTAGTTTTAGAGATACTTCATATCAAAAAATAATTTTGTTTTTTTTACACACGAAAATACAGCCGGTGGATGCTTCTAATCACATCATCATGGACTACTCAATCCATGATGCAATCGAGGCTGGTACGGGATGACCTATCACGAAGATGTCGCAGCCGTAAAGGACAGCTTCAAGAAGATGCTGGAGAATGGCGTGTACAAGGCTGATTTATTTGCAGACTTGTGATATACTGGGAGCGGTAGCTCCCTGCGCTGCTCGTAATAATCACACACCTCTTCGTGGTGAGCAGCAGGCAACGATCTTATGGTCGGCTGAGATGTGATAAATATTGAAGGAAAGTGATGTTTATGAAGCAAAGAGTAAAACAACTTGCAATAACTGAGAAATCAGTGAAAAAGAAAAAGATTGTTGCAGTAGTTATTATAATGTTTATTTTTTCGATAATAATTTTGGGGGTAGGAAGTAAATTAGTGTTCCAAAAAATTTGTGAACGAAGAGAAACAGCATGGCCAGATTTGGGAACAGCAGATGATGAGCAATATGAGTGGCTTACCGAAGCATATAAAATAAAGCAAAAAAATAATGAAAAAATTGTTATCTTGGCTTCTGATGGAACAAAGTTGGAAGGTCATTATTATGAGAGAAAGAAGAATGCTCCATTAGTAATCTTCTTTCATGGGTTTAGAGGTCATAGTTACGTGGATGGTGTGCCGATTTATAAAATTGCGCAGAAAGAAAAATGGAATGTTTTACTTGTTAGTATGCGTGCGCATGATGAAAGTGAAGGAAATATTTTCACATTGGGAGTGAAGGAACGTTATGATTGTGTAGATTGGGCTAATTGGGCTGCAAAACATTTTGGAAGAGAAACACCGATATTTCTTATGGGAATTTCAATGGGTGGAGCAGTGGTCACAATGAGTAGTGATTTGGATTTGCCAGATTCTGTTTGTGGAATTATTGAAGATAGTGGATTTACAACATCAACAAAAATGTTAGAGTTAAATTGTAAGAGCTCTTTGCCTAAAGGAATGCCAGTAGAGGTATTCAAAATTTTTGCAGATGTGGGAATAAAGCTTTGGGGAGGATTTAATTTAAAAGAGGCTGATGCTTGTAAGGCGGTATCACAGACAAAAATTCCGATTTTAATTATTCATGGTGATATGGATAACTTGGCACCATTATATATGGCAAAAGAAATTTATAATAGTTGTAAAAGCAGTAAAGAAATTTATATAGTTCATGGTGCAGGACATGCAGAGAATTATAAAAAAGATCCAGAGGGATATGAAAAGATAATAACGACGTTTATTAAAGAAAGAGTGCCATAAACGTAAGCGCTTAATTTTTAGGTATGATAGAAAAATCCCCGACTACTTTTCAGTAGCCGGAGCACCTTGACAATTCACATATGATTGATTTGATTCGTTTGCACGACGTTCGATCTCAGCTTTTCTGCAAGATAGTATAAATTTATTATAATAAAAGAAATGAAGAGTCCGTTTGGACCTTCCATACATCAGTATTTCAAAAATACATCAATTTTACATCAAATCGTATAAAATGCACTGTATATACTTATGTATATGGGTTAGCAATGATTAATTTAAAGCGATAATATTGCGTAATATATGGTAGCACACGATATGGTGTAGTTTTGGAGGAAAAATAAGCAGAATGATATATAAATAATGTATAATGTTGAGCTGATAATACTATACAGATTGGCGAATATGTCAAAAATTGTAAAGAAAACCTAATATTCATTGACAATGAATAAAAAAAAGGTGAAAATAAGTCATTGGAAAACCCAATTAGATACAACAAAAGATACGCTAATCCGAATAAATATACAAAAAACAAAACAGACTAAAAATATTCGGGGGGGGGGTACAAAGGTACCCCCCTCGGAGTGGGTATAGGGGAAATAAAGATACATAAGGAGAATTTGGAAAGAATGTACAGAAAGAAAGGCAGAGAATGGACAAAGCATATAGACTTTATGTTTATAGATATCGCATGCATTGTTATAGCATTTTTTATTTCATATGTGATACGCTTCGGCTTTAATAACCCATATGTGGATAAGGACTACCGTATACTGGGTGTAGCATTCATTCTGATAGATTTCTGTGTGGAGATAATGGATGACTCATTCAAGAATGCCCTAAAACGCGGATATCTGGATGAATTCATATCGACCTGCAAGCACGCAGTGCTTGTATTTCTGGTGACAGCGCTATTTCTGTTCACCACACAGATGGCTGATATATACTCGCGATTATCATTTTATATCATGTTTCCAATCTATGTGGCAATAACATATGTAGCAAGACTGGCGCTCAAGAGCTTCCTTAAGAAAAATGACTTTGCAGCATCTATGAAATCACTGTTTGTCATAGCACCTGATACAATACTTCGTGATACACTGCGCACAGTGGAGAAAAGCTGTATAGGCTATACAAAGATAGTAGCAGCTTCACTGGATACAGACATGAAGGGTGAGACTATATGCGGCATACCGATAGTTGCAAATCACGATGGCATAGTAGACTATGCGTGCGATGAATGGGTGGATGAGGTGCTCATTCCGCCTTGCAGCGAGGATGAATATCCTGAAAAAATGGCAGATATATTCCTAGAGATGGGAATTGCAGTACATACAGGAATAGCAAAAAACGGTACAGCCCATGGTGGCTACAAGCAGATAGAAAAGATAGGCGACTACACAGTAGTTACATCAAGCGAGAACTATGCAAATCCCAGCGCACTTCTGGTAAAGAGGGGCATGGATATAGTCGGAGGACTGGTGGGCTGCCTGTTCACACTTATCATCATGATATTTGTGGGACCGGCGATATACATAGCATCGCCTGGACCGATATTCTTCTCACAGGAGAGAGTCGGCAGAAACGGCAGAAAGTTCAAGATGTATAAATTCCGCAGTATGTATATGGATGCCGAGGAGCGAAAGAAGGAGCTTGCGGCACAGAATAAAGTGGGCGACGGAATGATGTTCAAGATGGACTTTGACCCGAGAATCATAGGCAATAAGGTGCTGCCAAACGGAAAGAAGAAAACCGGAATCGGGCAGTTCATCAGGAAAACAAGCCTGGATGAATTCCCACAATTCTTCAACATACTAGTGGGAGATATGAGTCTGGTAGGCACCAGACCACCGACACTCGATGAGTGGGAGAAGTATGAGCCACACCATAGAGCCAGAATGTCATTCAGACCGGGACTGACCGGACTATGGCAGGTGAGTGGCAGGAGCAATATCACGGACTTTGAGGAAGTGGTGAAGCTGGATACCCAGTATATTAGGGAGTGGAGTGTTAAGAATGATTTGAGGATTATTTTTAAGACAATTACAGGCGTATTAAAGAGTGATGGAGCAGTTTAAAGACGTGAACAGACGAAAGAGTAAGCATAAAGAAAAACTTAATATTGCTATGTTTGGTCAAAAAAGAATTCCATCAAGAGAAGGCGGAGTTGAAATAGTGGTTGAAGAACTTTGCACAAGGATGGTTGCACAAGGGCATAATGTGACATGTTACAACAGAGGTGGTCATCATGTGAGTGGTTCTGAATATGATTCAAAACGACTTAAAGAATATAAAGGAATTAGGCTTAAAACAGTCCCAACAATAGAGAAAAAAGGTCTTGCAGCTGTATCATCATCATTTTTTGCAGCATTATGTTGTGCTTTTGGCCGGTATGACATTGTTCATATTCATGCAGAGGGACCGGCATTTTTCGTGTGGTTGCCAAAACTATTTGGTAAAAAAGTGATTGTGACAATTCATGGATTGGATTGGCAACGTGAAAAATGGAAAAGTGGATTTGGTTCAAAATTTATTCATCATGGTGAAAAGAATGCTGTGAAGTATGCGGATGAAATTATTGTGCTGAGTAAAGGCGTTCAAGATTATTTTGAGAAAGAGTATGGAAGAAAAACAGTGTTCATTCCAAATGGAGTGAATAGACCAAAAATCCAAGAAGCTGAATTAATTACAGAAAAATATGGTTTGGAAAAAGATTCTTACATATTGTTTTTAGGACGATTAGTTCCGGAAAAGGGGATCAGATATTTGGTTGAGGCATTTAAGAATGTTAAGACTGATAAGAAGCTGGTAATAGCAGGTGGTTCAAGTGATACAGATTCATTTATGAATGAATTAAAAGATTCAGCAAAAGATGATGACAGGATTATTTTTACAGGATTTGTTCAGGGGCAGATATTGAAGGAACTATATAGTAATGCTTATGTATATACGTTACCTTCAGATGTGGAAGGAATGCCACTGAGTCTTTTAGAAGCTATGAGCTATGGGAATTGTTGTCTAGTTTCGGATATCCCAGAGTGTACAGAAGTTGTAGAAGACAAGGCATTGGTATTTAAGAAGTCAGATGTTAATGATTTATTCACCAAAATTCAAAAGGCA
>ULQA01062054.1_pt1 | contig 12608 bp, 13 predicted proteins | sample 1954001 | NCBI WGS metagenome assembly ULQA01 (sample SAMEA4835643, study PRJEB28245) | human gut metagenome | biome: gut microbiome; material: fecal sample | place: Denmark | collected 2008 | reverse complement strand
CGGTGTGGCGGTTGCCGTGCTCGGCCACCACGGCATCTTCCACCGCCTGTTCAAAACTCTGGCAGCGCACGATGGGCAGCACCGGCATCATCTGCTCCACCAGAACGAACGGATGGTCGGCAGGCACCTCGCAGATGGCAAGGCGGCAAGTATCCGGCACATGCACGCCGATGGTCTCCAGAATGCGGGCGGCATCCTTGCCCACCCACTTTTTGTTCACCTCGTGGCCGCCGCCCTTCTTGGGCTGCAGCACGATGTTCACCAGCTGTTCGGTCTGGGCCTTGTTCAGCAGGTAGGCACCCTGCTTCTGCAGCTCGTGCAGCAGGCCGTCGTAGGCGGTGTTCACGGCGAACACTTCCTTCTCTGCAAAGCAGAGGATGTTGTTATCGAACGAAGCGCCTTCGTAGATCTTGCGGCCTGCCAGCTCGATGTCTGCGGTCTCGTCCACGATGACGGGCGGGTTGCCTGCACCGGCACCGATGCACTTTTTGCCGCTGCGCAGCAGGGCGTTCACCATGCCCATGCCACCGGTGCCTGCCATCAGGCGGATCTTGGGGTTTGCGGCCATCTTGTCCACATTCTCCATGGTCGGCTCACGGGTCATGGTAATGAGGTTTGCAGGGCCGCCCGCCTCGATGATGGCGGTATTCAGCGCCTGCAGGCAGTCGGCAGACACCCGCTTTGCGCGGGGGTGCACGTTGAACACCACGGTGTTGCCGCCTGCGATCATGCTGATGGTGTTGTTGATGATAGTCTCGGTAGGGTTGGTGGTGGGGGTGATGGAGCAGATCACACCAAAGGGTGCGTACTCTTCCAGCATCAGGCCCGCGTCACCGCTCTTGGCTTCGGTGGTCAGGCATTCGGGGCCAGGGGTCTTGTTGATGACGGCCAGATGTTTTTCCACCTTGTCCTCATAGCGGCCCATGCCGGTCTCTTCCACGATCTTGTGGCACCACTCCTCCACATGTGCCCGGGCACAGCGGCGGATGGCTTCAATGATGCGCTGGCGGTCCTCGATCTTGTAGTTGGCCGCCCAGTCGCGCTGGGCTTTCCATGCAGCCTCCACTGCGTCGTCTACGTTCTCGAACACACCGCGGTCGCCTGCTGCACCGCCGGGTGCAGCGGTATAGGCTGCAGGGGCGGCGCTTGTCTGTGCACCGCCCATACCGGCAAGCACCTGCTTGACGATCGCTTCAATTTCCTGCGAACTGATATCCATGGTTTTCGTTCCTTTCCGTAAAGGTCATATCCGTTGGATCAAACGAAACTTTTTGTTATTGAAAGCTCTTCAGCGTCCGGCGGATGACCTCGGCCATTGCGGCATCGCGGGCATTTGCGGACTTCGGTGCGGCCGGGGCCGCTTCCATTGCAGGGACTGCCGCAGGCTGTGCGGCGGGCACCGGGGCAGGGGCAGGAGCCGCCTGCTGTTTGGGCAGGGTGGGCAGCGCCATGCCCGGCTGGATCAGCCCGGTAACGCCCGGCAGGCTCACCGGCTGGGCAGGCTGTGCGGAGGGTACTGCCATTGCCACAGGCCGTGCAGCGGGCTGAGCCATGGGCTGCACGGCAGGTGCGCCGCACTTGCTGCAGCCGGTGCAGTGACCGCCGCAGCTGCCGCATTTGGAGCAGCCTGCGCAGCCCAGCTTTGCGGTGACGGCTGCGTAGTAATCCAGTGCTTCCACCAGATGGGCCGCATCTGCCGGGGTCTTGCCCCAGGTCAGGCAGCCGTCATTTTCCAGCAGGACAGCCTTATCGGTGCGGCACAACAGGCTGACAGCCTGTGCCTGTGCGTCCACGTTCTGGGCGGGCAGCAGCTGCACCCGGCCCAGCGCCCGCACTGCGGGGCTGAACGCTGCAGGCTGCACGGTCTGGCCCTGCATCCCCATCACAGCCGCGCAGGCCGGATAGGTGTGCATCACGCACTGGGCGTTCTCGTTTTCCTGATAGATTTTCAGATGGATGGGCAGGTCTTCGGGCAGGGGCTTGGGCTTTGCGCTGAGCATCGCCTTGCCATTCATATCCACGCGCACCAGCATATCCTGCGTGAGCGCGGCCTTGTCGGCACCGGCAACGGTCACCCACACGGCCTGCGGGCCGACGCGGACGCTCATGCTGCCGTCACCGGCCACCAGCCAGCCCTTGGCTTCCAGCCGACGGGCCATTTCCATGATGGCTTTTTTTGCCTCAAAGTCTGAGAGGTAAGTAACGCCTTGAATCACCATACGTTTCTTTCCTCCTTTTTAACGGCGCAGCGGCGGGATCTTGAGCATGGCGCGCACCTCGTCGGGAGTCATGGGCATCATGCCCTTGGACTTTACGATGTCCGACACCTTTGCGATCAGCGCTGCGTTGTTGTCCACATGGACACCCGGCGCGATCATGTCCGAATCCTCAAAGCCGATGCGCACGGTGGAAGCGCCCATATCCAGCGCAGTCTTGACCATTTCCCAGTCCTCGCGGTGGGCCTGCGTGTAGCCCCACAGGTAGTCGCCGTTGGGAAAGTTCTCTTCCAGCGCCTGGATCATGTGGCGCAGGGCCGGCACCGTGGCAGGCATCTCGCCGCCATGGCCGAACACCAGTGCAAACAGGATGGGTTTTACAAAGTGGAACTTGTCGTTCAGTTCCCGCACGGTGTTGATCATGCCCAGCTCAAAGACCTCGGTCTCGGGGATCTTCTTGTTGTCCATGATGGTCTTGACGCAGTACTCCACATCCTTGATGGGGTTCTGGTACACCGAGGTGCCCAGATTCACCGAGCCGACATTCAGGCTGTTGGCTTCCACCCAGGAGGGGTAGCAGGGCTGCACGCGCTCCTCAATGGTCAGGTTGGACACGCCGCCGGTGGAGATCTCCACCACGATGTCGCACATCTCGCGGATGTAGGCCACCGTTTCTTCCAGCAGGCTCAGATCCGGGGTGAGGTTGCCGTTCAGGTCGCGGCAGTGCAGATGCACCATGGACGCGCCGTTTTTGTAGCACTCATACACATCCCGGGCAATGGCCCGCGGATTGATGAGAATGTCTGTGGCCGCAACGGGGGCCACGGAGATCATGATTTTTTTCATTGGATGAACACTCCTTGCATGTCGCATTGGAGAAGCTTAACAAAGGATGCTAACGTCATTTTAGTACAAACATCCCATCTTGTAAACTCACAGTCCCCAGCCCGCCTTTTACGGCAGGCAGGAGGCCTGTATGCTTACTTCTTCCAGAAGATGTAGTGATCCTGCACTGTAGCGGCGATCTCGTCCACCTGCCTGCGCTCGATCACGCTGAGCAGCTGGCGGTGCAGCTCTACGAACCGCTCGATCTCCTCTTCGCCCTTGGCCAGCACCTTGCGGGTGGTCTCCAGACGGCTGGGCAGCGTCAGCCGGGTGATATACTCGGTGATGGTGGCCAGCATGGGGTTCTGGGCCGCATTGGCGATCTGGGTGTGGAACCGGCTGTCCAGCTCCAGCACCTTGTCCACCGAAGGCTCCGGCGAGTGCATTTCGGCAGAAAGCTCGCCGAAGGTGCGGTACAGGTCCGGCAGAAAGGATGTGATATCATTGCGCTGAATGATAATATTCAGCGTACCGATATCGATGACGGAGCGCAGTTCCACAAATTCCTGCCAGCTGTTCTTCTGCAGGATGATGCTGTACAGCATCGGGTCCAGCATTTTCTGGTTGTAGTTTTCGCTCACAAAGGTGCCGTCGGCACGCTTGATGTACAGGATGCCGTAGGCCTGCAGCTTTTTCACAGCTTCCCGCACCGAGTTGCGGCCCGCGCCGAACTGCTTGCACAGTTCCATTTCGGTAGGCAGCTTGTCGCCCGGATGCAGGGTGCCGTCGATGATCTGGGAGATGATCCCATCCATGACCTGATCGACTACAGACTTTACCGCATTCTTCTGTTTTTCAGGATGTTCCATTGACATAGTTCCGCCTCCAAATCCGGTTTGGTGGATATTCGGGGTCGTTCAACGTGGAACGTTCTGGGGCAGAAAGCCTTCAAACATCACACGTTGAACTTCCACCACTATTTTACCATATCTGAAAAGCGGACGCAACGGTTACGCCATCAAATAGGTGGGCAGCAGGATCAGCTGAGGGAAGGCGACCATCAGGGCAATGCAGACGAAGGTGGCCGCAATAAACGGCACCAATGTGGGGAACACTTCACCAACAGTCGTATCCATCAGGTCGCAGGCAACGTAGATACACATGCCCACCGGGGGAGTGACCAGACCAATGCCGATGACCACGGTGATCAGAACGCTGAGCACGATGGGGTTGATGCCCACGCCCAGAGCAATGGGATACAGGATGGGCATGAACAGGGTCAGCGTTGCAATGGACTCCATGAACATGGTGACGATGAAGAAGATCAGCAGGATCATGATGAGGATGACGGTGGGGTTGGTGGAGAAGCCCAGCATGGTCTTGGCCACCCACTTGTCAAAGCCTGCGGTGGTCAGCATGACGGTGTACAGCTTTGCAGCGCCGATAACGATGAAGATACGGCCGCTGGTGCGGACGGTCTCTGCAAAGGCAAACTTGATGTCCTCCCACTTGAGTTCGCGGTAGATGATGCCGCCGGCAAACAGACCGTAAACAACAGCGATCACGCCTGCCTCGGTGGGGCTGACGATACCCATGGTAATGGTGCCCACGATGATGATGGGCATGAGCAGGGCGGGCCAGCTCTCCCACAGGCCGTGCAGCACAGGGCCGATGGTGAAGTGACCGGGCTCCTTGGGCACGCCTTCTTTCTTAGCGAGGAAGTAGCTGACGATCATCTGTGCCAGACCGCACAGGATGCCGGGGATGATGCCGCCGAGGAACAGCTTACCGGTGGAGATGCCGCAGATACCGGCAATGACCACCATGGGGATGGACGGAGGAATGATGATGCCGATGGTGGAGGAAATGGCGGTAACGGCAACGGTAAAGTTCTTGGAGTAGCCCTTGCGGATCATTTCCGGCATGAACATGCCGGAAACACCAGCGGTATCGGCAACAGCAGAACCGGAGATGCCCGCAAAGATCATGCTGGAAAGCACGTTCACGTGAGCCAGACCGCCGTAGATGTGGCCGACGATGGAGTAGCAGAAGTCCATCAGGCGCTTGGAAATACCGCCCTTGGACATGGTGAAGCCGGCAAAGGTATACAGAGGGATGGCCAGCAGTGCAAAGCTGTTCATGCCCTCAAACATGCGCTGGGCAATGGTGACGGTGCTGCCGCCGCCCAGGAACAGGATGCCGCCCATGGCGGACAGGCCCAGACTCATGGCGATGGGCACACCCAGGAACAGCAGAACGAAGAATGAGATCAGCAGCCATGCGATCATTTGGATTCGCCTCCTTCAGGTTTCGTGGTAAGCTCAACCACCAGATTGAGAACGGCGGACAGGATGCACAGCACACCGGCAATGGGGAAGATGGTGTACACCTGACCCATGGTGAACTGCGGCATGGTGGAAACGGCCTGCTTTGCGCGGGTGCACAGCTGGTAGCCGCCGTAGGTGACCATGACGTAGAACAGGATGATGAACACATCACGGATGATGACAACGATCTTTTTGCCCAGCGGAGTCTTACCGAGGATGGAATCCACCACCTCCACGCGGAGGTTGGTGCCCATGGCGTTGATGCCAATGCAGGCAATGAGCATGGACCAGACGTTCAGATACTGGCTGCTCTCCATGTACCACTTGAAGCCGCCGATGCCGGGGATCAGGCGCAGCACAACGTTTGCGAACAGAATTACCATCATAGCCGCGCACAGAATGGCGGAAATGAGGGTGGTGATCTTGTCCAGAGTGGTTTGCAGTTTTTTCACAGTACAAACTCCTTTCCAAGTGCGATTCAGATAAAATGCAAAGGGACGAAGGGCACACCCCTCGTCCCTTTGCTTCGGTTTTATTTCAAGGTTTTCTGGTCAGTGATCTCAGCGGGCTTCTTTCCATGCCTTCAGCTGATCCAGCAGGTCGCCGTAGGTATCAGCGTTGTCGGTCAGGACCTTTTCGGTCGCAGCTGCAAACGGAGCCAGTTCCGGGCTGTTGATCTTCATGCCCTTCTCTTCCAGAGCGGAGACCAAATCGTTGGTCTGCTGCTCGTTCAGCTCACGGTCGTAATCGGCAGATGCCTTTGCAGCGTCGGAAACGATCTGCTGCTGGTCAGCGCTCAGCTTGTTCCAGCTGCTCTCGGCAATGGTAAAGCACATGCCGGAGTAGATGTGGTTGGTGATGCTCAGGTACTCCTGAACCTCGAACAGGTTGTTGTTGTAGATAACGGGGATGGGGTTCTCCTGTGCATCGTAGGTCTTCTGCTGCAGAGCCTGATACAGCTCAGAGAAGCTCAGCGGCTGGGGGTTGGCACCCAGAGCGGTCATGGTAGCCATGATGACGGGGTTCTCGGGGGTGCGGATCAGCAGACCGTTCATGTCGGCAGGGCTGTTGATGGGGCCCTTGGAGTTGGTCACGCAGCGGAAGCCGTTGCAGTAGTGGGCCAGCACACGCATATTCTGGCTCAGCAGGCCTTCCTCAGCGGCAGCCTCGATGTCGCTGTCCATGAATGCCCATGCATCGTCGAAGGTCTCGAACTGGAACGGCAGTGCGGAAATGCCCATCTTTGCATCGTAGGTGGCAAAGTTGGAAGCGTCGGTGATGATGATATCCACTGTGCCGGAATCCAGAGCGATAGAGTTGATCAGGTCAGCATCGCCGCCCAGCTGGCCGGAGGGGTACAGCTGAACTTCCACAGCGCCGCCAGTCTTTTCGGCAACTTCTTCTGCAAACTGCTTTGCGCCCTTTGCACGGGGGTCTTCTTCGTTGGTGGAGAAGCCCAGCTTCAGGGTGACAGCCGAGCCGGAAGCGGCAGCGGAAGAACCGGTGGAAGCTGCAGTAGAGGCAGTGGAAGCAGCAGTGCTGGTGCCGGAGCCGCCGCAGGCAGCCAGACCCAGAGCAGCAGCGGAAATGCCAGCCACCTTCAGGAAGTCACGACGGGAAATCATCTTTTTCATAAGAATTCTCCTTCAAAAAAATATCTTCTCCTGAGCCGTTCTCGTGCTCCGGCTCTTGTTCCTTTTTTAAATGGTGCCTTTCTTTTCCAGCGCCTTTTTCAGCTCGGCTGCACCAAAGCGGGGGCTGCTGAGGACCACCTTGCCAAACTTATCGGCGATATACTGTTCGCAGTAGGCCATGCTGCCCTGTGCAAACACGATCACATCCACCTTGTCGGCAATGGTACCGGCCATCTCGGTCATGCGGGCCTTGAACTGGTCCTGATCCAGACCGAATGCACCGTCCACCAGACAGTCCACCAGCTCCACGTGTCTGTTGCACTCGCGGGCCATGCGCAGGATGGTGCCCTTGGTGGGTTCCAGCGTGGTGGGCAGGGTAGCCATCACGCCGATGCGCTGGCCCTTGCGGACAGCCTCGCGGCACATCTCCTCGTCCACGCGGACGATAGGCACACCAATGTACTTTGCCACGTCCTGTGCGCTGTCGGCAACTTCGCCCACGCTGCTGCACAGGTTCAGCATGGCATCCACGCCTTCCTCAGCAGCTTTCATGTACATGCCGATCAGGCGTGCTGCCGGTGCAGTGGTCACATAGCCTGCCGCGCGAACATCTGCCAGAATGCTGGGGTCCTGCAGGCTGTACAGCTCCACATCATCGCCCAGCTGCTTTTTGACCTCCTGCTCCACCAGTTCGATCAGTTCCGGGGTGGTGCTGGTATAGATCAGACCTACCTTCATAACGGAAAAGCCTCCTTTTGTTTTTCGTGTTCTCGTGCCGGACAAGCCCGCAGCAAAGGCTCTTTGCTACATCCTACCTTTAGTTCAATCTCAACAGCTTGTCCGTCTTTACATCCTACCATTAGATTACTCTTCGGTCCGCAAAAAGTAAATTGGCGAATAGCCGATATTTCGGGCCGGTTTTGGTCGTTCTGCACAAATGTGGGATGCAATCGGTGAAAAATCCACTTCTTTCTGGACATCATCCCATCTTGCGGCGTATAATACCCTTAAAGAAAAAGACAGGGAAGGAGCCACCGGAACATGAATCCGTTTCAAAGTGATAACATCTGGAAAAAGAAGGCCCGGCAGGGCAAGGCGCAGCAGCATCCGCTCACGCCGCAGCAGGAGTGGCAAAAGCAGGTGAGCAGCAGCAGCCTGTGGCTGGGCGGCGGCGTGGTGCTGCTGGCACTGTATCTGGCCGCTGTCCGCGCCGGCACCGTGGCGCTGGACGCAAGCGCCGTCGTGCTGATCGTGGTGGTGGGCTGCTTCTGCGTATACACTGCCGCATCCCTCGGCAGGCTGATGAAGAACAAGCCGGAGGAAAAGGCAGCAAAGAAGAAAAAGAAAGCCAAAAAAGAGTGATCGTTCATTTAAAATGGCTCCGCGTGCGCTGCGCCATAAACAGCGGAATTATTATTTTTGTATATTGCAAAGCCGGAATGACTGCGGTCATTCCGGCTTTGCTTTTTCACGGGAAGGGGTCGTAACAGGTAGTGGCATTTGCTTCGCAAACCGGTCTGCGGCTCAAAAGCCCCACTGGGGCTTTCATTGCTGCGCAACCGCGGTCTGGCTGTTTTACAATCATTAAAAATAATTTTTCCGCTGAATATGCCCAGAGCGAAGCGGAGGGCATTCTAAATCATCAGAGTGTCAACCCAGTAAAATTTCCACCGCTTCCCGCAGGGTGGGCACTTCGCCCACATTGCCCGGGAAGATAATGTACGGCGTGCCAGGGAACAGGCTTTCGGCACCGGTCTGCCATACCGGGATGCCCGGCCGGATCTGGCCCAGCACCTTGGCGCATTTCACGCGCAGGGCCTTCACGCCCACGTCGCTGCTGGTGATGCCGCCCTTTGCCACCACAAAAGCCGGGGAAGCGGTCAGCCTGCCCACGCAGCTTTGCAGTGCATCGCTGATGGCAACGCTGCGCACGAGGGCTGCTTCCGGGGTGTCGTCCGGCAGGGTGAGCACCACGCGCTTTGTGGACACGCAGCAGGTGATGCCCTTTGCGATCTGCTGTGAGCAGTGGGCCACGATGGCGGCCGCTTCCTTTTCCAGCTCGCCCGGCACCAGCACCTTGTCGCTGTCCATCTCAATAAACTCGATGCCCTGTACTTTTTTCAGTTCTTCCAGCTGGGCAGTGGTCTTTTTGGTGTGGCTGCCCACCACGATGATGCCGCCTGCCTTGCTTTCCTGCGTGACCATCTTTTCCCGGGTGAGCAGCGGCTGGTCGGAAATATTGCCGATGGCCTTGACCAGTGCGGCCGCACTGCGGATGGTGAAGTGACGGCCCTTTGCCATGGCGCGGTACAGTGCCACTGCAAACACCTTCACATCGCAGTCCGCCACTGCGTTGACGATCACATGGCCGTAATCGTGCACCGCCAGCAGCTGGGCCTCGATGCCGTCAAAGTCCATGGCGCGCAGGCTTTCCAGCGAGATGCAGGTCACGTCTCCTGCACGGACTTTGCCGCCGGTTTTTTCCTCAATGTATTCGCACAGGTTGCTGGCGTGGTAGCCAAAGGTCTCGTCCTTGGCAAATTCGGTCTGGCCGCAGGGCACAAGCTCTGCGCCGTAGCGCACATAATGCACGTTGTCCAGTGTAAAGCGTCCGCCCTCGCGGAAGTAGGGGCACAGGATGTCGCCATCCATTTTGTAACCGTTCTCAGCCTCCGTCACCTCGCGCAGCAGGTCGGTCTCCAGCGGGTAGTGGCCGCGCAGGGTGGAGTCGCCGCGGCTGATGATAAGGTAATCCATGCCGAACTCGCGGGCCACCTTGGCGGTGTTCTCCGCGATCTCGCGGTGGGCCTTGGTGGTCTCGGCCACGGTAAAGCCACGGCTGTTGGTCAGAATAAAGAAGAGCTTTTCCGGCGCAGCAAAGCCCTTGCGCAGGCTTTCTACCGTCCAATCTGTATAAACATAGATATCATGTACCGTCTGTACGCCGGTAGGGTCGTCGTCCAGCACAATGATCTTGCGGTTGCTGGCGGCAGCTTCGGCGGCAAGGGCGGCGTTCAGTTTTTCCTCATCCACCTGCGGAAAATTGGCCAGAACATCGGCACTGCGGATCTGTTCCATCTGAAGCTCCTCCTTTATTCGTACAGCACCTGTGCGATCAGCACCAGCGGCTCGTCGCCCAGGCAGGCGATCTGGTGGGTGTCGCCGGGCATGGCGGCAATGATGTCGCCCTTCTCCAAGATCTGCTCCTCGCCGTTGATGATGTGGACAGCGCGGCCGGAGACGATGACCATGCTTTCCATCTCGTGCTCATGCGTGTGCCTGCCAATGGTCACGCCCGGTGCCAGCGTGTGGCGCACATAGGCGCGGCCCTTGCCCAGCATTTCGGCAGGCGCATCCAGCAGGCGTTCCATCATCACGGTGCCCTCGCCGCCCATGCAATGGGGGATCGGAGTGGGTTTCATCTCAGAAGCTTTCTTATACAACATCCCATGTTCCACCTTTCAAGTCATCTGCAGCAGCATACGGCAGAGTGTTTTTAAACATCCTACCTTTCAAGTCAAGTCCATTATACATGAGCGCAAGCGGAATAGCAAGATTTTTTCCTGAAAAGCTGTTCAATTTTGTGCAATGCGTTTTGTGCAATCTGGCTGATATCCCGCCGTTCCTGCCCCGCAGGCATACAAAAAAGCTTCCCCGCCGCAGGCACGCAGCCCACGAAAAGGGAAGCTTTTGTCTGATTCAATTTCGGGTGCATCTGACGGAAGTAGTACACCGCAGCATAACACTCCGCTTTCCTTTTTTCGGATCCCGAAATAAATTGGAACTCTGCACATGTTCAAGCTGCAGTTTTTGTGTTTTTTTCAGAGAATCCGTTTTTTGTTGCCGGAGCAGCGTTTCTTTTGTATAATGGCAGTGATGGAAGGCCGATGCCTTTTGCAGATTTTTAATACGCCCGGCATCCTGAAACTGGAGCTGTCCGGACAGGTCATTCTCGATTTTCTGCTGGATCATTTTGTTCCCGCCGTGCTGTACTATGACTCTGCATACTGCACCGACGGGCAGGCACCTTCCAAGGCCGACAAAAAGCTTCTCGCCATTTTCTCCGGCAATTACAAGCAGGATTACCAAAACGCCCGAACCGGCACGGAACCTTTTGACTTGTACCTCCGGCTGCTGATGGTCACCGACTATATCAGCGGCATGACAGATTCCTATGCCCGCACGCTGTACCGCGAGCTTAGCGGTATTGAATAACGCTGCCCTGTTCAAATCCCACGTGCCCGGTTCGTCTGCCGCTTATGGGCTACGGCATGATCGTTCAAAAACTGCTGATACATCACTCTGGAAGCCTCGCACAACTTCAAATCAGGTGTCAACTTTTTTACGAAGACACTGCTTGCGAATGCGAACGCCTTTTGAATTGCAAAATGATTTTTCGGTTGCTATACTGGGCTTATCAAATTTTTTCGGGAGGACGCCGCAGTGACCGCACAGACAATGCAAATCGGGAACAGACCTTGCCGCATTTACGGCGAAGCCCATGCAGAATACCTACTGCTCCAAATGACAGGCGAGCACGAGCTGCAAAGCATGGAAAGCGAGATTGCCGCTATTGCACAGAGTGCGCACCACTTTTTGTTTGCGGCCGTGCCCGTGGAAAGCTGGAACGATGCACTTTCTCCGTGGGAAGCCCCTGCCGTGTGGGGAAAGCAAGGATTTGGTGGCAAGGCTACGGAAACCCTGTGCTTTCTGACAGAACAGGTCATTCCCACACTGAAGCAGCATTTTCGTCTCCCGGAAAATGTCAAAATCATTCTGGGCGGCTATTCGCTGGCGGGATTGTTTGCATTATGGGCATCCACCCAGACTGATCTGTTCTATGGTATCGCCGCCGCATCTCCCTCGGTGTGGTTTCCGGAATGGATGAAGTTTGAACAGCAGCACCCGATACAGGCACAGCACATTTATCTGAGCCTTGGCAACAAGGAAGAGCATACGAAAAACGCTGTCATGGCTGCGGTAGGTGATAACATCCGCACCCTGCACAGTCGGCTTGCAGAGCGTGGCGCAGACTGCACCCTTGAATGGAACAGCGGCGGGCATTTCAAAGACGCCGATTTGCGTACCGCGAAAGCCTTTCGGTGGGCGATGGAGGAAAGCCGATGAATATTTTGATCGATGCAGACGGCTGCCCGGTGGTGGACCTGACATTGCAGATTGCAAAACAGTTCGGCGTTCCTATCATCATCCTGTGCGACACCTCTCACCAAATCGAGCGGGAAGGTGCGCAGACGCTGGTGTTCGATAAAGGGGCAGACAGCGTAGACTTTGCCCTCGTCAACCGGGTAAAACCGGGGGATATTGTTGTAACACAGGACTACGGCCTTGCGAGTATGTGCCTTGCCAAGCGCGCACGGGTGCTGAATCAGAACGGTTTGGAATACACCGCTGATAATATAGACGCTCTCATGCTGCGGCGGTATGAAAACAAAAAGCTCCTCCGTGCCGGAAAGCACCCCAAGGGGAGCGCAAAGCGGACGAAGGAGCAGGATGAAGCATTTGTCGCCACACTGACAGATATTTTAGCGAGCATCTGATTTTCTGAACGGAACACCGGCGAATTTTTTTCGCGTCACATTCTCTGT
>ULQA01023188.1_pt1 | contig 12690 bp, 16 predicted proteins | sample 1954001 | NCBI WGS metagenome assembly ULQA01 (sample SAMEA4835643, study PRJEB28245) | human gut metagenome | biome: gut microbiome; material: fecal sample | place: Denmark | collected 2008 | reverse complement strand
CCTGCCAATGCAGCAGCGGCATTCTTAAGCTTCATGAGCTCCTCCTTTCCTTGTGGGAACGTTTCGTTATTTAAAGGATACGGCGGTCACTGTCGAAGAAGCGTGAGCAAACCGCAAAATTTCCTTCGAAACCGTAATTGGATATTTCGTTAATAGGAAACCGCCTGCGTTTCCGAATCCGGGTCCCGCATTTTGTCCCCCCAGAGAGAGTCGAGAAGGGATGCCGGGCGGACCCGGGTTGAAATCTCCTCTTTGTCGCAGATCCAGGCGTGAATCGGTTCAAGGAGAGACGGCTGTACCCAGAGCTCCTCACCGACCATTTTCGAGAGATTCTTATCCTTCCACTGCTTCAGAAAACGGTCTATGGAAAGCCGCGATGTGTTCACGACGTTCGCGATGTAGTGACGCTGAATCGGGGGTGGCATGCGGATCCAGGTGTTCCCCGCTTCATCCTGAACGGTATGACCGTAGCTTGCGGCCCACGCATAGTAGAAAGCCGCGAGCCTCAGCTCCACGCTGCAGCTGGAAAGAATCGCGAAACCGAGACGGTCAGAAAGCTTTGCCATTTCGAACTGCCGTGCGAAAAGAAGCGCGGCCTCGGGGCTCCCCCGAAGCACCGGGCTGAGGAGATCCTTGGGAGCCGTGATGATTTCGCTCGGGATCAGCGCGAAATACCGCCCGAAACACGGAAAACCGGTGAAAAAATTCAGATTGCCGCTCGCGAACCGTCCAGGGATCGCGAGTCCGATCGCGTTTCCGTCATGTCCCAGCGCGCGGCCCGTGATGCCCTTCCTGACAACCGTGACCTGATCCACCGGGTCACAGGGCCTGAAGATTTCCTCACCGGCGTTCAGTTTCCGCAATGTGCCGACTCTTTCAATCAGCCGCAGAAGCGAGGGATGCAATGCGTGAGTAATAAAAGGTATGACAGGTGTTCTGGGAATCCCGGATTCAAACCATGCTGTCGGCCGCGGCAGTTCAACCGCAGCGTACCAGGCGAAGGGACGACGTGCCATTTTCTCTCTCCATAAAACAGTTTGTCCGCCGCTTTCTCTGTTTTTCTGTGTTCTTTTTTTCAGCTAATAGTAGCTTTTTTCCTTTGTCTGCAGAGCAAAAGACCTACCTACCGCACCCAATATTCAGTGCTAACCCCTATAACAGTTGCTGTTATATGAGTATCAACCCTTATGTTGATAGCCTATGTTGTTAGGGCTTATAGATCAGTCGAAAGTAGTACAATTAAATTGTTGGCTTAAGACCGTGAGTGAAAACGGTCTGCACAGAGCCATTCAAAGAGAGAGGAGAAAAATATGGAATTTTCGCGTCGTCATTTCCTTGGTGCCGGAAGCGCTATTGCCGCAGCTGGTCTTATGTCCGCCGCCGGTCAGGCTTCTGCCCAGACCGCGAAGGTCCCCGCTAAGTGGGATGAAACCGTCGATTTCCTGATCGTCGGCACCGGTTTTGCTGGTCTTGCAGCCGCTCTTGAAGCGCATCAGATCGGCATCAAGAACGTACTCGTGATCGACAAGATGCCGACCCCGGGCGGCAACTCCATCATCAACGGCGGCGCTGTGGCCGCTGCCGGCACGGATATGCAGAAGAAGGCCGGCATTTCCGATAATCCTGATCTGCTCTACAGCGACATTCTGCGCGCTGGCGGCGGTCTCGCCCATCCGGAACTCGCCCGTCACATTGCTGACGAATCCGTTGAAAACTTCTACTGGCTCCGTGACAAGATCGGTGTTCAGTTCGAAGCTGTGACGTATCACGGCGGTCACTCCGTGAAGCGCAGCCACTCCGTTACTGCTCACATGGGTTCCGGCTTCATCAACCCGATGCTTGCGAAGTGCAAGGAATACAACATCCCGATTCAGCTCCGCACCTACCTCGAAGACATCATCGAGGACGATAAGGGCGTGGTGCTGGGTGCCAAGGTCCGTACCGGATACCGCTTCCCGCGCACCAATTCCGGCAAGGTGAAGTACATCCGCGCCCGCAACGGCGTGCTGCTCGCTGCCGGCGGTTTTGCTCAGAACGTCACGATGCGTATGAGCCATGACCCGCGTCTGACCGCGGCCTTCGGTTCAACGAACCAGCCGGGCGCGACCGGTGAAGCGCTCCAGGACGCTCAGTTCCTTGGCGCTAACACGGTGCATATGGACTGGATTCAGCTCGGACCGTGGACCAGCCCGGATGAACAGGGCTTCGGCAAGACTCCGCTTCTGACTGAGCCGCTCGTTGGCTACGGCCCGATGGTGGACCCGGCGAATGCGAAGCGCTTCGTCCAGGAAACCGGCAACCGCAAGGTTCGTGCCGACGCTATCGTCGCTATCGGTCACCCGGTCGTGATGTATGCCTGCGCGAAGAACGTTTTCGGTCAGGCTGTGGGCAAGAACATGTCCAAGGAAATGTTCGACTCCCTCCTGAAGTCTGGCGTTGTCCATGAGTTCAAGACGCTGAAGGATCTCGCGGCTTTCTACAAGATCCCGTATGACGCTCTGGTTGCTGAGAACGATAAGTTCAACGGCTACATGAAGGCCATGAATGACCCGCAGTTCCACACCAAGTTCTTCAAGGACGGCGTGCCGAACACGGAAGCGAACGGTCCGTTCTATGCCTGGAGACTCTGGCCGCGTGTCCATCACTGCATGGGCGGTCTCGAGATTAACAACAAGGCTCAGGTGCTGGATGCCCGCCACAACGTGATCCCGGGTCTCTTCGCCGCTGGCGAAGTGACGGGCGGTGTCCACGGCATGGTCCGCCTCGGCACGGTCGCTGTTGCTGACTGCATGATCTTCGGCCGTACGGCAGCCCGTTCTGCCAAGGCCTATAAGCAGCCGATGTAACTTTCTCCCGTAGTACACGCGCCTCTATCCCTACTCTCCTGGAGAGAGGCGCGAGAGATCCGGTGATTCCCCATCACCGGATCTCTTTTTTATGGGAGAAGGCGGGCCAGTTGTTCAGTCACTCCGACTTGAGAGTATTCAGACATAAAAAAACGGTTCCCGAAGGAACCGTTTTTTCTGCACCATTCTGCTATCAGGGCATCTTGAAGTTGAACTTGTGGCACTGGTTGCAGTAGATCTCAGACTTCTCGTGACCCACGTGGCAAAGCGTGCATTCCAGGTTCTGATGATAGTGCGGGGAGTCGTGCGGATTCGTCGGCTTGACGTCCTTCGTCTTCTCGGCGAGCTTCTTCGGATCGTGGCACTTGACGCACTGATTCATGTCAGGGGTCTCGATCTTCTTATCGGGGCCGTGGCAGGATTCGCACTTCATGCCGGCAGCAATATGCTTGTCAGCGGTGAAGTCGGCGGCGTAGGCGCTCGAAAGCGAGAACGCGCCAAGCATCAGTCCCAGAGCGCATAACTTGAGTAGTTTCATGGTGCTGAGTCTCCGTTTTTTTTAGGTGTTTTCTTAATTATTCCTTAAATCCATCAGTTCTACTAACGGTTTAATGGTTTGCACTTAGACCTATAGTACTCCTGGTAAGGTTATGAAGGGCAAAAGCGCTTGATTTATCGGAGAATCCTTGTGACTGCTGAAGTGTTTAGGGGATAATGGCAGATCCAGAGATCGCCCCGGCCTGATCTCATTCCTACGATTCAGATGATGCTGAAACTGATCCCGTCTCAAATTGCTGCTCTGATGTTTTGTGTTCTTGCCGCTCTTCCTGCGTCCGGAAGCGGGAAGGCGTCTGACGAATCAGCCCGGCCGCTTGTTATTGCTTCAATGGACTATGTGAAGCCAAGCGATAAGGGAGCCGTGATTGAGAAGACGGCGGAAAGTCTTCGGAAGCATTTTCCAGGGCGATCCGTGGAGGTGGCCCTTGTTCCTGCCTCGGAATTTGGCAACGAACTGACAGCGGGAAAGCTCGATTTTTTTATCACCAGCGCTGGTCAGTCCTATCGGCTGCAGCAGAACCACGGTGTCCGTGTGTTCGGAACTCTGGTGCAGCCCGGTTACCCGGATCCCAATCATGGGGACGGGGCTGCCATTCTGGTGAGGAAATCTGACGGAATCACGGATATCAGCGAACTGCGCGGCAGAACGCTGCTCGCCAATACCTCAATCGCTTTCACCGGGTTTTATGTTCCGATGGGAGAAGTGGCTAAGGTTGATCCTAACTGGGAGACTTTCTTTTCTTCTGTGAAGTTTGTCGGGGGAGGAAGTCATCTCGCTGAAGCGCTTACGGATGTTGCGAAAGGGAAGGCCGGGGTCGCGTTTGCCAGACTCTGTTTCTTTGAGTCCTGGGCTAAGGATCATCCGGATCTTGCCTCAAAGCTCGCTGTAGTGGGAGAGAAAACCGAGCCTGGAGAACCCTGCCGGCGGAGCACGCCTCTGTACCCCAGCTGGTTCATTACGGGGACTAACCGTCTGACGCCGGGAGAAGCCCGGTCGGCGGAACTCGCGATCCTCAATATGCCGCCGGATTCACACGGTAACTACTGGGGAATCGCGACGGATTTTCTCCCGGTCGATCATCTCTATCGGACGCTTCGGATCGGTAAATACCGTTACCTCCGCGAAACCACGGTGCAAATGCTGCTTCGCGAGTACTGGCCGCTTTTTATCATCGCGGTGTTTGCCGCGATCGGTCTGATTCTTCACGCATGGCGCTCTGACGTGCTTGTGCGCCGTCGTACAGAGCAGCTGAAGGCCCTGATGGATGAGCAGCAGAAGCTGCAGAAAAAGGCGCTTGACGCCACAAAGCATCTGGACGCGCTGCAGAAAATGGGAGCCCTCGGACAGGTGTCCGGAATGCTGGCGCACGAGATGCGTCAGCCGCTTTCCACAATGAGTTTTTATCTGGATGGACTTCGGATGCTGCTGAAGCGGGGGGTGATCGGTCCTGCGGAGAAACTCTCGGAACCTCTTTCTCAGATCGAGCGCCAGGCAAAAAAGGCTTCAGATATCGTCGATCATGCGCGCTCCTATGCCCGTTCCTCGAGGCTTGAGGGGCGCCGAGTCTGGATCCGTCTTGGTGACGCACTGAAAGAGGCGGCGGAAAATTACCGGGTATCGAGAAAGAAACCTCTTCGGCTCGACGCATCACACGCCGACGTGGATGTCTGGGTGAGGATGGATCCACTGGAACTGGAGTGTGTGGTATTCAATCTCCTCAAAAACGCCGGGGAAGCAGCGGAAGGGTCGGACTCTCCCTCTGTAACGCTTGACGCTGTTCCGGGAAACGGCAAAATCCGTGTTGAAGTGCTGGATAACGGTCCCGCCCTTGACGATGAGGCTTTTGCGAGGCTCTCTTCTCCGCTTAACAGCACGAAGGAAGGCGGTCTCGGACTTGGCATTTCAATTGTCCGGGAGCTTCTCAGTTCATACGGCAGCCATCTTCTCTATGAAAGAATCCCGCAGGGTGGCCTCCGGGCATCATTTGAGCTGGAGTGCGTGAAGGAAAATCCAGGTGAAGGAGAAAAGGAATGAAGAATCTTGAAGAAATGCAGGATGAGACTCTCATCCGCATCGTGGATGATGACTTGGATCTTCGGAAGGGGCTTTCCTTTATGCTGGAATGCGCGGGATGGAGGAGCGCCGCCTATCCCTCCGCCCGTGATTTTCTGACCCAGGATTCCCCTTCCATCCCGGGCTGCCTGATTCTGGATGTTCAGATGGCCGGGATGACAGGAATCGAGCTTCAGCATGAAATGAACCGCCGCGGAAACACCCTCCCCATCATTTTCCTGACCGGTCACGGAGACATCGATATGGCGGTCACCGCCATGATTGATGGTGCCGCGAATTTCATTCAGAAGCCTCCGGAAAGCGGAAAACTCCTTGCGGCAATTGAGACCTGCGTCCTGCAGTCATTGAAGAATGCGGAAGGGACTTCGTCCCCCGCGGTGCTCCGTCAGAGGCTCTCTCTTCTCACAAGGCGGGAGCTCGAAATCGCGGAACTGGTGGCGGCAAGGCTGACGAGCCGGCAGATCGCGGAGCGTCTTGTTATCAGTGAGCGGACCGTGGAGGTGCATCGCTCTTCTCTTCACCAGAAACTTAGAATGCAGATTACAGCTTCCTCACTCAGTCAAATATTAAAAAATAAGTTTCCGATAAATTCATCCTTTTCTCGATAACTTCGGGGTCTTGTCAGATTCTGGTCGATATTTTCAGTAATTAAATATAGAATCAGAACTGATGTCGTTCCATGTGCGGATGATATAATCAATTTTGACAACTTTGAGTGCGTTTGCAGCGCCTGCCCTGAGACCGAGTCAGAAAGGATGGAATATGGAAAACAGCAAGATTGTTGACGCCGAACCGGAAGACGGTGCTTCCTACCGAGAGACGCTTTCCAATTTCGGCGGCTATCTGTCCCGGGACGGCAGCTATGGAGACCAGGAAACCCGCGCCATGCTGGAGCGGATACTGAAGAACCAGGAGTACATCATCAGCCGCCTGATCCGTGTCGAAACGCGTCTCTTCAAGCTGATGCAGGTTGAAGGAGTCAGACCGGACGGCACGATATTCAGAACGGATAAGAGCTGAACAATTTTTACTGGCTGAGAGTTCCGAAGCCCCCGTATTCCTTTCCAGGGAACGGGGGCAATATTTTGCCTGTTTTTCTCAGCGGGAGAGTAATGAGTTCCCATCCATTCGAGGCGGAATAGATAGAAATCGCGTTAAAATCAGATATTCAGGCAAAGAAAAACCCCGAAGGATTTACCTTCGGGATTTGCAATTCCTGGCGGAGAAGGAGACCGCCAGAATTGGAATGTAATCAGAGTGTTGCGGGGCTTGTCCCGCCATTTATCCCACCAGCACGCCATCCGTTTTCGGACGCTTTCTGCCGCATCCGATCGAACTTTTCTACCGTCTGGGCGTACCAGAACACTTTCCGACCAATCCGGGTTCCTTCAGGAAATCTCCCGCTCTTAATCATCCGGTAAAGCGTGGTCTGCGATATCCCGAGGGCCTCGCACGTCTCTTCTTTCGTCAGGCGTTTAAGCATCGTTTCTCCCTCCGTGTAGTGATGACCGGGATATCCCACGATTCCGGCAGTTGCAGATCCAGTTCGTTCTCCGCCAGGTCGTAAGCCTTGAGGTTATGAACCGCCTGCTCGTGACACGTGCTCACTTCCCATGGTTCGAACGCGTCCCTGATGGTGTTGAAGAGCGTGTTCATGCCTTCACGCGCTTTCTTAAGTTCCGGGTAGAGAATCCGCTTGTGGTTCAGCCAACAGTTGAACACAATCTGGAAGTGGCGGTTCGTCTCAGCGATGACGTTCCGCATTTCCTCCGGATCCGTTAACTGCCGTGAAAGAATCCAGCTGATCACGAGGTAAACCTTGGTTTTACTCATGAATCGCCGCACGTGCGATTCTTTCCCGCAGCTATGCCGCAAGACATCCATCGGGAACAAGAAGTCGGTTGCGAATCCGTCCAGCATCCCCTGATCCCACGTCTCAGCCCGGATCAGCATATTCACGTGCTTCTCCGCGGATTGCCACGTGACTTTCTTATGCCACTTCTTCCTTGGCTTCTTACTGGATGGCATGATGCGCTTCTCCCATCGCTTCCTGAATCATGGCAATTCCCTTCTGGAGCCGCTCGAACGCTTCTTTCGAAATCACGTAGTCATCGAGATTGGTTGAGAGTCGCAGCGCTTTGGCGGGTGTCCCAAACCAATGGATGCAGTCCAGGCGAGACTGCATTTCCGGTCTGCCGTTTTCTACATGAGCAGACCCGCGAAAGTTTTTAAGAAGTTCATCCTCAGCCATTTCTCATCTCCTCACCAGTTCTTCCATTCACCATTGCCCTGATAGTCACCGTGGAGCATGGCCGCGGCTTCTTTCACATCCACCATCAGTAACCCCAGCGGGGGGATTGTTCTGCCGCGCTTCCTCATTTCTCGCTCTCCTGTTCATCTATTGCTTTATCTATAGCGGCCAAAGCTTCCTCCCCATATCCGGACACAAAAAGCTTGATTGCTTTTGAGATTTCTTTGGCTCCAGGACCGCTGATCGCATTAGCGTTTTCACAAGTCATTCTGTATTCCTTATGGTAAAGATCGCGCGAGCCTATCGGGTAGTTATGCTCCAGGAGCCATATCAGATACCAGCGCGCCTTTTTCAGGTCATCAACTGCATTTCCCTTATATGGGGCGCGCATCAGGTACTTCACAACGTTCCCAGAACAGAAATCCCGATCAGCAACGATCTCGATGACTTCGTGCGGCAGCTGGTTATAGTGCGCCGGGTGATTGATTTTTTCTTCAGTCATGGGTGAATCTTTTCTTAGAAGGGGATGTCTTCGTTCACGAACGTATCGTGTGCCGGCGCTTCATCTCGCTTGGGAGACTCGAACGATTCGGCTGCGGACTTCTTCTTAAGCGTGCGGTCCGACAGAGTCTTCAGCCGGGCGTCCACTGCCTTTGCTTCCGGAGCCTTCTCGAGAATTTCCCGGGCGTTCATGCGGGTGTCGGCGTCGAACGGCGTGAGGAGCTCCATGTGGAACGGGTACTTCTCATCAGACGGATCATTCACTCGCTGAAGGATCACGCCGATCTTCTTTCCTTCGAGATCATGGAAGCGCTCAACGTCCTGAGAGTTACCGTTCGAGTACTTAATGACGCCCAGCGTGGAAGAGATCGAACGCTTACGAAGAACCGTCATCACCGCGTCCACAATCCCTCGAGCGAAAGAGTCAGATCCATCCCGCTTCGTAATGCACATATTCAGACGAGCGGAACGTCCGTCGTTCGCGAAGAAGTTGAACACCATGAAGCCGGCACCCGACCTCGTGGTGTAGTAGTACGCGTCATGGAACTGACCGATATAAGCGCCGGATTCCGTGATGGCACTGGGGGCCCGGCAAGATTCCTTGGCGCTATCCGCGTTAAGAGTGAAGTCCATTTGTTTTCCTTTTAAAAATGGGGATTACTTGATTCGAAGAGACGCCGGACCGGTCACCAGCTTGGCACCCGGGATATCAACGCCATCCTTCAGCGCAATCTTCATTGCGGCTTTGCTGAGTTCTTTCTTGACGATGTAGAACTTCTCAGGGATCTGCTTCTCGTCGTAGATAGAGACGGTCGGCATACCCTTGGCAACCGATACCTTGCAAAGCGGGTTCTCGGCTTTGACGAGTCCGTTCTGCTGCATGTGCTGAAGGGCATAGGACTTCAGCCAATCAGCGCGGGAATTGAGGGATTTGGCTCGGGCGGAAAGCTGAGCAGACGCTTCCTTGCATGCCTCCGCGTTAGCCTTGAGTTCCTTGACGTAGAGACCGATACCGCAGATCTTCTCTTCGAACTGTTCGTGAAGAGCGTCGATCTGGGCGGCCGCTTCGGGGAGGATTTCACCGGTATCTTCATCAACCGGAAGGTTTTCGAAGAGTTCCCGGATACTTTCATCAAGCTGATACAGCGTTAGTTTTGTCGCCATTGGTGACTCCGTAGTAAGTGCAGATAGCTTTGTCGACAGCAGCCAGGTCGTTCTCGATTTCTGCCGTTTCGAACATCCCCATAGGAGACTTGACGGTGTCTGAACCTGAGTTCTGGGTGCTGAAGTAGTACTGGCCGTTCACAACGTGAGTCCGAAGAACAGTTGTGAACATGCCCTCGACCACGATCTTGTCGTCGAGGAGCTTTCCCAGTGTTTTGATCTTGGTGTTGCCGAATTCGTCGGTAGTGGTGTGAGCGAGGATGTAGACGCGCTTGTCTCCATCGAGCTGAGAGGCGGCCTGGCAGATATCAAAGCCGGCACCGCCGATCGCGTTGAACTTGTCGAATGACTTCTCATCCCGCCGAGCCATATACATGTTGGCGAGGATGTACTGCCAGTCATCAACCACGATGATGTCGGCCTGAGACTTTTTCATAGCCGCCACAATGATCTTGGGATCATCTGTGACGTAGATGTTCCCGCCATTGTTCCCGCTTTTGGTGAATTTCCTCTCGAACCAGCCAGTGGGCTTGAATGGGAGTGGTTTCCTAGTCGGCTGAATCAGAAGCGTTCTGGACGGATCCAGATTCCTCAGACTCGCTGTTTTGCCGGTGCCGGATTCGCCAAGAATTAGTGTTGCGTAACTCATTGCTTCTCCATAAAGATCCAACTTGAAAAAACCGACCGTTGTGTCCTTAAGAAAAGCGACAACGGTAGGCTTTTTCCTCCCAGCTCAGGTCAACTGCCCCTGGCATATGGCTCAGAAGAGCTTCTGGGAGTTAGCCGCGTCAGGTCGTACGGCTGTCTGCTCGAGCGTCCCCGTAATGCCGTTTACGGATCAATGCTGTCCGGGGCATTGCACCCCTGTCACTTACCTTCATTGCAAGATCTTGTGTATGGCTTTGAGCCATGCATAAGAACTCGGTTCTGAGGATCTCCTTGTAGGAAGATTGAATTGAGCGGTTCCACCAAAACGCTCTTTCTTTCATCCACAAGGAGAAAAGCTATGTCTGACTAAAATTCATTCACCTCCGCCGAGGTGACCCAGATCATCGTTGCCGGCCTGCAGTCTGGGGCGATCGTTCTTCCCTTCAGCAGAAAATTCAACGTTGAAAAGTTCAATCAGAAACTTGGCGACCACCTGAAGAATCCGGGGGTCGGTAATGGGGGCACGCTGGAGGAGAAATACGAGGAGTTCACTTCCAAACGACTCGCCTACCAGCTTGGCGGTCTTGCCCGTATGGGCGCCATCTACTTGCTTTGCCTCAAAGAGGCTCTCCTCACCGGGCTTACGGATAAAGAAACCGAGAGGATCATCGACGCCGCCACCAGCGAGTTCGTGTAACTCTTTAAGCCGATTGAGAAGGTAGCCGTTCACTTGCGGTGCGACATCAAAGTCCACTTCTTGTTTGGCGATTCCACATGCAGCCGCCCACATATCCCGGGCGGCTTCTTCAGTAATGCGGAGCGGTTTTTCGTTTTTATCCATCGCAGACCTCAATTGATCGAGAACTCGAGAATCCCAAAGAAGGACAGGAGCACGGCCGTGATCAGGAAGAGGGAAGCGAGCGAAATAGCTGCTTCAGCGATCCAGAGAAAGATTTCCCGGGCGGAGTCTTCATGCACCGTCAGGTTCTGAGTCACTTCGCGTTCACGGAGATCAGACTCGTACTGGTCGTAATCGGCGGTTCTGTAAGCCATGTCTTTTTCCATGTCTGTCTCCTGTTAATCGATCAGCTCGCGCTCGGCGGCGGGCTTGCCATTGATATCCGCGATATCGGAGGTGATGCTGAGTCGGTAGGTGTACATGAGGGCTCCCTGATGTGGATTTCTGTTGACAAAATAAACTTTATACTTGTTTCTCAATGTTGTCAACACATCGCAACACAGCGCGTCTTAAATTTGACTTTTGTCAACAAATAGGCAAAAGAAAAGCCGCCCGAAGGCGGCTTGGGAAAGACTTTGAAGGGCTTATAGGCTAAAGCCGTTGAAGGTGTACACGACGCGCCCGATGATTGTTGTGCGCTCCAGCACGTCCTGAGTGATTTTTTGTGGGGGGTATCTTGGATTGTCGCTTAAAAGAGTGATTGTGCCGTCCAGATTGCGCTGGATGCGCTTTATCAAAAGCAGGTCGTCAGCTCGTAGGCAGTAGACCCCTTCACGTCGAAGCTCATTTTGGTTTCTGTCCACGAAGCAAAAAGCGTTTGAGGCAATCGTCGGCTCCATCGAATCGCCGGAGCTCGGGACGATATTTATATGCGATATGGCAGATACCCCAGGGAGCCCCTTTAGAAACCAAACCGCTACATCCAAGAAGCCAGAAATGATGTCGTCAGAGGGCGCGATTTGAGCGCCACACCCTGCGCATGCATCGTAAACCGGGATCCGGATATATCCATCCTGAGCCTCGTCTCCTCGGCTTTTTGTAATCGTCTCTGGGAGAGAGTCTTGGCCTCCAGACTTCAGCCACAGAGGAGTAGTTCCTAGGACTTCTGCGACCTTCGTGAGTGCTTCTGGTGATGGCTCATTTCTCCCGGTCATCCAGTAGCTCACACTTTGCCGGCTTTTACCGACAGCCTCAGCAAGGCTTGCCGCAGAAACCCCACGCAAGACCATCAGGTCAGATAAACGCTTAGACAAACTCATGGCAACCTCCGTCATTAAATAGTAACAAAGTAGTGACAGAGAGAGAATAATTTGATTGTTGCTTATTGTTGACTTATACTTAAATAAAAATCAACAAAAGGCAAATTTTATGGCTATCAGGAATCCGACTGAGTTTGTCCTTGAGTCGCTCGGATGCTCCCAGACTGATCTAGCGAAAAAGCTGGGGGTGCAAAGAGCGACGGTCTCAATTTGGAAAAAGCGCGGAGCCATCCCAGTAAAAAGCGTAAAGCGAGTTGCTGAGGTGACAGGCATCCCAGCATATATCTTGTGCCCGGATTATTTCCCGGCGCCGCCGATGAGCGTTGGATCCCCGGATCCCGCTTCTTCTAATCGCGATTAAAAGCAGGCAAGCCGATGTCATACCGTCTAGTCCAAGCCTGTATGGATATGCGAGGAGAACCACTTTCTTCCACGGAGTGGCGCGTCCTTCTCGTGCTGTGCCGCTATGCAGGAGAAGACGGCACTTGCTTCCCGACACGGCAAACGATAGCTGACGCCGGGCGTCTAAACGTGCGCTCTGTAATCGATGCTCTTCATACGCTTAAAGAAAAAGGCTGGATCGACTGGACTCAGCCAGCTGGGAAAAAGCGCACTTTCTCTATCTTTACCAGCAAGATGATGACCTACCT
>ULQA01025278.1_pt1 | contig 13086 bp, 5 predicted proteins | sample 1954001 | NCBI WGS metagenome assembly ULQA01 (sample SAMEA4835643, study PRJEB28245) | human gut metagenome | biome: gut microbiome; material: fecal sample | place: Denmark | collected 2008 | reverse complement strand
GAAAAAAGCATTTGGAAAGAAGAAATAATTAAATGGGATTGTTAGATAGATACGGTGTAAATGGAGAACCACAGCCAATGCAAGTGAGTCCTTTAACTCACGATGCTTCAAATGATAAATTAGCACGAATTGCTGTTGAAGATCCATTTGCTGAAACAAAAACACGAATTCATAACGCAATCATTGAACAGCAAATAAGTTCCGGCGAAGTTGTAACAGATGATTCAATGCGTGCGCTTATCAATGAATATGTTGAAAAGCCGGAATACAATATTCCCCGTGTTGACAGAGATACTGTTAAAGAGCAGCTTTATGATGATATTATGGGTTACGGCCCTATTCAGTGCCTTGTTGACAGTGATGAATATTCTGAAATTATGGTTAACGGTCATGACCATGTTTATGTTGAATCACACGGTAAACTTGTACTTACCGATATTCAATTTAAAGATGACCAGCACCTTATGCAAATAATTGACAGAATCGTATCCCGTGTAGGCAGGCATGTTGATGAATCAAGCCCGATGTGTGATGCCAGACTTCTTGACGGTTCGCGTGTAAATGTAATTATTCCTCCCGTATCTCTCGTAGGCCCTATTCTTACAATTCGTAAATTCGGTAAAACACCTATTTCGGCAGAAAATCTTTTGACTTGGGGTTCTGTTTCTTCTAAAATGCTCCTTTTCCTTGAAGCTGCTGTTAAAGGTAAACTTAATATAATCGTTTCAGGTGGTACCGGTTCAGGTAAAACTACACTTCTTAATGTATTGTCTTCATATATTCCGACTGATGAAAGAATTATTACAATTGAAGACTCTGCCGAAGTTCAGCTTCACCAAGAGCATGTTTTAACGCTTGAAGCGCGTCCTGCCAATATGGAAGGTAAAGGTCGAATTTCTATTCGTGATTTAGTTGTTAACTCCCTTCGTATGAGGCCTGACAGAATTATCGTAGGTGAGGTTCGTAGTGAAGAAACACTTGACATGCTTCAGGCTATGAACACCGGTCATGACGGTTCACTTACTACTATCCACGCCAATTCCCCAAGGGACTCGATTTCGCGTATTGAAACAATGGTTATGATGTCCGGTTTGGAACTTCCGTCTAAAGCTATTAGGGACCAAGTTGCTTCCGCGATTAACCTTATTGTTCAGCAGGCTCGTCTTAGGGATGGTTCAAGAAAGGTAACTTCTGTATCTGAAATTGTAGGTATGGAGGGTGATGTTATTCGTATGCAGGATATTTTCACTTATGAAACAGAGGGTGAAATGGATGCAAACGGTAAGTTTAAAGGTTCGTTTAAAGCAACAGGTATTATTCCAAAATGTGTTGAAAAAATACGAGAAAACGGAGTGAGTGTAAACAATGACTGGTTCCTCGACTAATATTACTATAATTACAATCATTTTTGCTGTTTCAATTGCTCTTTTCGGTTTTGTATTGGCATTTCTTATTTCTTCTATTCTTACAAAGGATCAAGTTGCTGCCGATAAAAGACTTGATGAACTCAAAAAAAATGAGGGCGACAGTGAAAATTATGCTTTAGTAAAGCACGAAAGCAGAATTAAAGCAAAAAATAAAGAAAAGAAAAAGCAGGGCGGCTTTTTTGAAAAATTTGCAAGTGCACTTTATACCGAGCTTCAAAGAGCCGATATGAAAATGCGACCTGAAGAATTTTTGACAATTTGGCTTTTGGTAACGGTTGTTCCGGCAGGTCTTATTGTATTATTCTTGCAAAACTCGATTGTTGCATTGGCTGTTATGGTTGTTTGCCTTTTTCTGGCGATGTTCTTAATCAAAATTAAGCAAAAGCAAAAAGTTAAAAAGTTTGAATCCCAGCTTAGTGATGCGCTTATTATTGCTTGCTCTTGTTTAAAATCAGGTCTTAGCTTTTCACAGGCTATGGAAACTATTAGTAAAGATATGGATGCCCCTATCAGCAGTGAGTTTGCATTGGTAATTAAAGAAATGAGTATGGGTTCTTCAATGGAAGAAGCTCTTGATAAGATGTCAACAAGAATTAAAAGTAAGCATCTTCAGCTTATGATTTCGGCAGTTCTTGTCCAAAGGCAAACAGGTGGTAACCTTTCTCAAATTCTTGAAAATATTTCAGATACCATTAAGGACAGAATGAAACTTCAGCAGGAACTTAAATCTGCTACCGCTTCGGGTAAGATGTCAGGTACAATTGTAGGATGTATGCCTGTTGCGATATTAGGTATGTTTGCTTTGGTAAATTCGGATTTCGTAACACCTATGTTCCACGAAAAAATCGGTATAATACTTCTTTGTGTTGCCGGTGGATTAGAACTTCTCTGCTTCTTACTTATCAAAAAAATTACCACTATCAAAATGTAAGGAAGTGTTATTATGATACCTTTTATAGTTATTTCATATGCTTGTTTTGCTTTATGCATTGTTGTAGTGCTTTTAGGAAGAAAAGGTACTGAAGAAGACAAAAATTTACGCAGAATGAAAACACTTGGCAAAGATGTTGTTAAGGCTGATTATAAAAATGTTGAAACATCGTTTTATGAAAGAAACATAAAACCTATGATTGACAAAATGAGCAATAAAAACAACGAGAATCAAAGCAAGAGTGCCAGAGTAAAAGCTGAAAATGAGCAGATAGCAAAAAAGCTTAGAAAAGCCGGATTACATATTTCAGTATCTAACTTTAAATTTTTCAAAATGGCATTTATCATTTTGACAATAGTATTGTTTTTGGGTATTAGTATTTTACTTATAAATGTTACGCAATATTTCTTTATTCCTATTTTAGTCGGTGTTCTTTTAGCACTTCTTGGTCCTAATATGTTCCTTAACAGTAAGGTTAAATCACATCAGGGCGCAATCAGAGCACAGCTTGCTGATACGCTTGACCTTATGAGTGTATGTATGGAAGCCGGACTTAGCTTTGATGCTTCGCTTGTTAAAATTTCAGAGCGTATGGAAGGCCCGCTTATTGATGAGCTTATTACTGTGTTTAAGCAAATTCAACTTGGCAGAAACAGAAATGACGCATTAAAAGACCTTTCAAATTCAACGGATGTTGACGAACTTAAAACTTTCGTATCAGCTGTAGTTCAGGCAAATCAGCTTGGTATTCCTATTACAAATGTTCTTCAGGCTCAGTCAGAGCAGTTGAGAATAAATAAGAGGGAAGAAATTAAAACCGTGGCAGCAAAAGTACCTACCAAAATGACTATTCCTACGGTATTTCTCATTCTTCCGGCAATTATTTGCATTGTATTAGGTCCTGTTATCATCCAGGTTAAAAACGAAATGGGTGGTGCAGGAGGATTAGGCGGTTTGTTCTAATGGCACTTTTGAAAATATATAAAAACGGCCGGCTTATTCTTGATGAGTGTGAAAATGCAAATCATTTTTTTACTCGCTTTATGGGGCTGATGTATAGAAAGGGTATGGCAGAAAACCACGGGCTTTTGCTGACTCCCTGCAATGAAATTCATACTTTCGGGATGAATTTTGATATTGATACCGTTGCTCTTTCCAAAAATAATGAAATATTGTTTATTGATAGGGCAGTACCTCCGAAAAAGGTGCGAAAAAAGGTTAAAAACGGATATAAAGTTTTGGAACTTTGCTCAGGTGTGGCTGATAAATTAGGTCTTGCCGAAGGTGATGTTTTAGACTTTAAATAATGAATGATAATTCCAATGTGCTTGCAAAACGCAATTGTGCATTGGAATATAGTTCGTTAAATATATAAATTACGCAAATGGAGAATCTTTTTTATGACAAACAATGATGTAGTTGACAGAAACAAAATACTCGGTTCGGCAACACAAGACTTTGGTTTTGACAAGGTTTTACGCGGCTACGATATTAAGCAGGTAAATGAATATATTTCCAATTTGCTTGCTACAAATAAAAATGCAGGTGAACTTTTTGACCAGCGATTTGAAGAATTGAAAAATTCTAAATCAATGCTAGAATATGAACTTTCGCAATCTAAAGGCGAAGTTGAAAAATTAACAAAATTGCTTGAAGATATACGCGCACAGCGTGATACTTTACAGGCACAGGAAACGAGTAAAGGTTCAAACCTTGACACTTCTGTTGTTGAAGAATACCAAGCAAAAATAGATTCTCTTATTTCTAAAAACAGACTTTTAGGCGAAGAAAATAAAAAGCTTGAAGATAAAAACAGAGATTTGCAGCGTGATGTTGCACATCTCACAAAGAAAGTTGATAAAAACAGAACAGAAATTAAATCTTTGAGAGAAGAAATTGAGTCAGGTATGACTAACGAAGCTGATAAAAAGTATACAGAAATTGCACGCATTTATGAAAGTGCAATTGATAAAGCTGAAGACTTGATTTATCGTCTTCAGACAGAGCTTTCACTTGCTCATTCAAAGGTAGAAGATGTCGGCGAAACAAACGAATAATACATCTGTTTAATCTCATAATTTAGCAGAAAGGGTGTGAGTAACTTGAAACCAAATAATCAAAAGAAAAAGCATAGTAATGAACAGGGTGCCGTTATGTTTGCGTCTATTTTTGCAACGACTGCATTTCTTCTTATTGTTGCAATGATTATGGATTTCGGTTTATTCTATTACAGGCAGGCTCGCCTTCAAAATGCTGCTGATTCGGCAGCTACTGCTGTTGCGGCCTCAATCGAATCTACTGATGAGGATATGAAGAAAACTGCGCTTTCATATCTTAAAAAGAACGGTATGAATTACGATGAAGATAAGATTCAAATCAAGATAACAAAGCGAGGTCTTCTTGACGAAGCTGCCGCTGCGGATGATTACCTTACCACAGGTTATTTGAAGCTCGAAGTTAAGGTTGAAACGGGAACAATCTTTGGTCCTCTTCTTCATCTTGATTCACTTATGCTTCATTCATCTTCATTTGTAAAAGTCAGCGCAGATTATACTAACCGTATGCCGAGAGCTTTAAACTATACCCTTTTTGCAGGCTCTTCAAACGGTACTAACGCTGACGCTGCAATGCAAATTAACGGCAGAACCGGTACTGTAACGAATATTCTTTCAAGCGGTCTTGAGTCGTTTTTAAATGGTGTTAATGAAAACCTTATTCAGCCTCTTATCGGCTTTTTTGGTGGAACTCCGAATTATACTGACCTTGTTCATATTAACCTTTCGGAAGCTATTACCAACGGTGATATTCATTCAAATTCAACTATTGACATCGGCGTGCAGGCTGTTAATGTTTCGCGTATTAAAGACGGAAACTTGCAGGAAACCAAGAAAGATTCCAACGGTAAACCAAAGCAGGCTGTCAACCCGGACGGCTCACCTAAATATCAGACTGATGAAAACGGTAATTACCTTTACCAAGTAGTTAAGGATAAAAACGGTAACCCTGTACCTAAAACCGACAGTAAAGGTAATATAATTTATACCAACCAGCCGAAAAAAGATGCTAACGGTAACCCTATTTATAAAACCGATGAAAACGGTAACTTTATTACTGATGCCGACGGTAATTATGTATATGAAAAAGAACCTGAATATAAGATGGAAAAAATCCCTGTATATGTATATGAAAACTATACACAAAGCACAAGCGGGGATAATTCTGCTAATGATTACGGTCAGGTTACTTATACAGCTGTAAAGGATATTAACTTTACAAATACAAGCTGGAATGAAGACAGTGTTCACCTCTATGTTCAAAACCAGCAAAAGATTGAAAAAACACAAACTGCTCTCGCCATTCTCAATATGATTGACTATGCAGATGTAACCAATCTTGCAACCTTGAAGGAAAAGTATCAGCAAAAAGCTGACGCATTTATTGAGTCAAAGAGCGGAGTTATCACACAAAAACAGCAAGATGAAATTAAGGCTCAAAAAGATAATCTTATTTTTGATAAGGATAATAAGGTTATTACACTTGCTGGTCAGGAAGCTATTGTTTATGATATAAACAGAACCGATTCAAAGGCTATGCTTGAACAGGCTTATACTGACAGCAATACAAATGCTTCATCAACCGAAAATGACGGCATTGTATTTGAAAAAAGCAAGCTTTTTGACCAAATCAGTAATAATGAAGACCAACTTTATAAAGCAAATTCAACTGAACTTCTTTTCCAAAACGAAGCAGATACAAAAGATACGCTTGATTATCAGTTAGAAGTAGGTTCGGGTAATAATAAATATACAATTAAAGTCACAGGTGATAAAGTTGACCGTGACTATGCTAATACACACAGCGAAGGCCCGGGTTCAACATACAGCAGGTCTGCTACTGCTATCGACGCCAAGTATGCTATGTATAAAACATTCCAGCAAAGACTTGGCGAAGACGGATTTATTACAACACCTAACCTTAAGCCATACTTTGTTCGTATGACTAATAAGTCGGTTTCAAATTCAATTAAATCAAAAGATGATTTTGATACCAATGCTGATTCAAGTGCAACAGTTCGTTCTGCTGTTGCTGACCTTGGCACTCAACTTCAAGGTATCCTTGATAAAACAAGCTATGATGACTCAACTTATTCCAATGTTACAAAATTAACATCCAAGGATACTTCACCGTTCTTTACTCAGTTTATGGAAACAAAGAGCGGAGGTCTCACTAAACTTGAAGGTGATGATCATACTACTTATAAAGGATATAAACTTTATAATTCTAAAGATGTTCTTAAAACTCCAAGTGAGTTTGTAAACGAATATAAAAAGTCTTATAAATTTGCAGATGTTGCCAATAAAAAGTATTTTGATGATAATATCAGCGGTAAATACGCAAATGACGCTGTTAAGGCTAAAAAGAAAACGATTAAGGATGAAAATATTTCTGTATCTGAAAAGTATGACAGAGTTAAAAATGACGGAACTTATAATAGCCTTTCATCGCAATCACTTCCAAACAAAACAGATGTTTTTCTTGGTGATACTGCTGAATTTAATAAGCGTGCTGAATTTAATAATAAAGTTAACGACTTTTCTGTTTCAGATTTGCAAACTGCCGAAGTTGTTAACAAGGATAACAGCGTACCTGACATTAGCGTAGACTTTAACGTTGCAGATTATATGCCGAATTTGGATAAAACGAATAAAAAAGTTTATGCGAAGTCAAACGCTAAATTTGCGCAGGATAAAACTGAAATATCAGGTTTGTCATATGAAACATCAACTAAAGATGATATGACAAATAAATGGTTTAACTGTGATGTTAAAGCAACAGATTCATTGTTTAATAAGAAACACTGTTACATTACAGGTCCTGCTTCATCCGTTGTTTACGGTTCACTTAAAGTAACCAACGGAAAAAATATGGATGTAGGCCAAGAAGGTAGCAATTCAACACTTATTGTTAAAGACAATATCAATGTTTCCAACGGTGAACTTCAAATCAGAAAGAACAGTGTTGTTTTTGTTTTTGGTGATGTATATTGCAAAACTCTTGTTATGGAAAGCGGCGCACGCCTTTATGTTCAGGGTAATTTTGCTTGCAAGAGTGCAACAGTCGATGAAAATTCATTAGTATATATCGGCGGTACCACCACTTCTGATGACGGCATGACTTTAAACAAAGATGCAACGCTGAATTCATACGGCGATGTTATTTGTAAAGATAATGTTGTTCTTGGAGAGGGCGCAAATATAAATACACATGGTAATTTTACATGTCTTCCAAACGACGACAACAAAGCTGTAACAATAAATTCGAATGCTTTAATTAAAGTTCAGGGCAATTTCAATTGCAAAAAGCTTTCAATGCTCAGCAATTCACAGCTCTATGTTGCGGGAAATATCACTTGTAATTCAACTGATTTTTCATCCGGTTCAGATAACCAAGTTATTTATTGCGGCGGTAATGCTGTGATTCGTAATGATTTTGCATCAAACAGAATTATAAAAGCAAAAGGAACTTTGCAGTTAAATAATGTTAATATCACCGCAGCTAATCAAGATAATCTTTATGCGGGTGGCGGTATTGTTTGCGGTGATTTTAACGCAAATGGCGGTACAAACTCAATAGATTTGTGTTACCCTATAACTGTAAACTCAACATTAAGATTAAGTGAAAATTCAACTGTAAAAAGTTCATCGGATATTACAATAAAAGCTGCTGATTTGAAAGGTAATAATACCATTCAAACAAGAGGTAAGTTTACAGTAACCGAAAACTTTGTTGTAACGAATGCTTCAAAAATCATAGTTGACGGTGCGGCTAAATTCAAATCTTTATATTTGAATGATTCGTCACAGCTTCATGCAAATTCCGGATTTAATGTTGATGGCGTTCTTCAATTAACAAATAAATCTGCTGTCTATACTAATAATGCTGTACAAATTACAGGTGATATTTCACTTTACGATTCAGCAAAAGTTATAGTTAACGGAAAGCTTACAGCAAAAAGGATAGCCACTTCTGTAAATAGCAGTTTGATTCAGGCAAGAGATATTGTATTCACTCAAACAAGTGATAACAGCGGTCAATTTAATATCGCTTGCCGCATTGAATGTTGGGGCGATATTACATTTAATTGCTATGTTAACGTTGTTAGTGGCAGTGAAGTAATTGCAAAAGGCAATATTAACGCAAACGGTATTTTTAAAGGCAATAAAAATAAAAACGGTAAAACCGGTTTGGATATTTCCGGTACAGTATATTCTGTTCAAAATGTAAATACATTATATCCTTTAAAGCTTCAATCAGGTAAACTTTATTGTGCAGGTGATTTAAATGTTGCCCAAACTGATTCAATTGAATTTAATGAAGCTGTGCAAATTAAAGGTACTAGCGAATTATATGTAACTGGTATTGTTAACAGCGGTATTGAAAGAAGATTTAAACTCTATTCTGATAATGGAGAAAAAGGCTCAATTGTCAGCATTTTCGGTTTGAATGGTAATTCAGGCGGCTATATCAATGCTCTTTCATCTAATATAGATGAATTTACAAACAATCAGCCTGAGTCTCGTATTTATTTAGGTGACGGCTCGATTGAACAAACTGCCACAAAATCAAATTTGACTTTTTCAAAGCAATTTGTTAATGACGGTTCACTTTATCTCTATGGTTCGCTTAGTGTTAGCCATAATAATATTGTCGGCAATAACGGCGGATTGACCCTCATCGGCGGCAATTTGACTATGTCGTCAGGTGCTATTTCCTTGTCAAATTCACATAGATTGATTGTTTTGGGCTATCTTTCATCTAACGATGCAGTTAATTTGAATTCTTCTTCAAAGCTTTATGTTGCAAAGTACATCAGCATAAACGGCTTGTATGGCTCGACAATTACATTAAATGATAATTCGTATATGATAATAGGAGGTTCAACACAAAATTATTGCAGTAGCATCGATATAAATGGCGGTTCTAAATTCTGGTCACTTGCACCGGTTTGGACCACTTATGTCGTAAATGTTGAAAGTTCAAGTGCAGATAATTTAAGTGAATTCTTCTCAAACGGTAAACATACAATAAGTCAAACTGATACAGCCGGTAAGAAAACGGATGTTGTAATTAACGGATTATACATTGCTGACAATATCGGAGATAAGATATTGAATTCTTTAACAATTAAAGAATTTGGTAATATAACACATAATGGTTCGTTAACTGTTTTGTCTTCTTTAAAAGTTGAATCAGGTGGATACCTTTGCATAAAAGATGAGGTTCAATTGGGCAGTGTTAGTGCGTTCTCTAGTCATTCTGCCAAAATTTCAAATGGTGGTAATATGTATCTTATGGGTGGCCTCAACATAGTTAACAGCGGTGGCTCGGCTAAAGACCCTGAAATTACTTTTACAAGTGATAATGCAGATACATTTATTGCCGGTGATGCCTCAAAAACACTCACACTTAAGGGAGCTTTGCATACAAGAGGTACGGTCAATATTGGCTATTCACTCGATATTAAGGGTACAAACAAGGTTGACGGTATGGAAAACAGAGGCGTAGGACTTTGCGTTCTTTCCGGCACAACTAACATAGGCGGCAATGTTTCGCTTAATGATGGTGAGGCTTTGTTTGTTAAGTCAGGCGCACTCGGTATTCAAGGCGATGTTAATATGGCTTCCACAGTTTATAACTATGGCAAGATGTATATTTTGGGCAACCTTAATGTTGATTGGAGTAAAACCCAGTATATTACCGATAAAGAAAAAGATGATATGCATCAGGGTTATTCACTTAAAAACGGTAAAACAATCGGTACGGTTGATGCATATCTTTATATCGGCGGTACAAATGAACTTAAATTTTACGGTTTTGTTAAAAACTGCGGCGAAATTTATTCTAATGCAGGTATGCAGATAGCAGGTTGGTGCGATATGCCGAGCGGTGCTATAAACAGTGCTGCAGCAATTATTAACTATAAGAATGCTAAAGCGCACTTCGGCGGCGCAGTTAACCTTAACTCAAATGCTTTTTACAACGCTGAAAATGCTGTTTTTGACTGTGACGGTGATTACACTTACGGTATAGTTACAATTAACCTCGGCAAATTTGCAGTTTCAGGCAATGTTGAAATGAATAAGGATTCATTAAACACTTCAAAATGGAGAAACGAAAAGTCAATGTCATTTATGAATGGTGTTGACAGCATTAACGGCCATGAGTTTAAAAAGGCAACTGTATATATCGGCGGCAACTTAAAGCTTGGTTCAAACGAAAAAGACGGTAATGCAGGCTCATACTTCACTATGGGTACTACCTATATAGGCGGAGATTTGCTTGATTATTGTAATCGTGGTAATTCGTACTATGCAACTGCTATTTGGGCATATAACCACTCTAATACCTTTATCGGTGGTGATTGCTTCGGTGGTGCAGGTATTGCGGCAGGTAATAACAGTATCTTTATGGTAGGCGGGGATTACCAATCAAAGCGTGCTACAAAGATAAATATTGAAATGTTTACTTATAATGCAGTTGATGCTACTTATTATTCATTCTGTGATGATAAACGTTCTTACCACGCTGATTTTGATAAAAACCCTAATAAGTACAGAAGTTCATATTTCTATGTTGGCGGAAATATGCTTAATAATACACTGGGTGAAAGTCTTTGGACTAAGTCGTTGTCAACAGTACCTGAAAATAATTCGCGTGACTTGGATATTTATTCAAATGCCAATGTTTATGTAGGTGGTTCGCTTTACACTTATTCAAGAGTTTATATGAAGCAAAATGTAACTCTTGCAGTTGCAGGTCAAAAGTCACTTAATGATCCTGATACTATCAGTATTATTAAAAACGCTATTTTTGACAGTTCCAAGAAATCAGACCTTGACGCTATAAGAATGGAGAATCTTATTAAAAATAACGATTACAGATTCCTTATTTTCCAATGTCTTGATGAAAATATTTGCTCAAAGATTATTGTAAACGGAAATATGTATGTTCGTGATACAGCTAAGATTCGTGATATGACCAAGAACTATATCAACGGTAAGTTCACTTGTGATGATTTCGTTGAAATCGGTAAATCTCTTCTTGATGATGATGAGGATAGGTCACAAGCGTCTGATGTTAACGGTAAGTTCTTCACCAAGGGTGACAGCCTTAAAAAATACACATTCGCTAATGCAGGTTACACCTATGTAGGCGGTAACTTCGAAAGCGGAAAGTATACAAAGGTTTATGCTTCAACTACCCTTCGAGTTAAAGATGATTTTATAAGTAACAAATATTTAACTCTTCGCCACGATGCAAAGATTTATGTCGGCAAAAAGCTTAAAACCCTTACTTCTGTTGAAGGCGGTTCATACAGTGAATTCCATGTAGGCGGCAGCTTGCAGGCTTCAACTTCGTGGATTAAGATTCGTGACTGCACTACTGTTTCGGTAGGCGGTAATGTTACAGCACTTTCGTATATTGAACTCGGCAAATCCGGTGATTATACAAGGACTATTAACGGTAATACCGTTACTGAAAATACTGCCAAAGGTGTAACCGAAGGTAAAGAACCTGAATATTCGGATTCAAAGGGCGATAATGAAAAGACTGACGGAAGTACCGATGCAGGCAAAGATGATAATGATACACCGCTTACAAATGACGGTGCTAATATTAAGAATGAGCTTCAAGCTGATTCATCCGATAATGCAAAGGGTGGTACATTCTTTATCGGTCAGTCACTTGTATCATACGGCGGTCAAATCTTTGAATACGGTTATTCGCAAGTTGCAGTAGGTAACTATGTATTTACTCCTAAATATCTTACATTAAGGCATAATGCAGATTTATGGGTAATGCCGGAAACCTTTAAAAATGCAACATATAAGTATAAACCGTATGTAAGTGATTCTGACGGTTCACTTTGGGGTGATATACTCGATGCGCTTAAGAAATTCGGCTATAACCTTAAAGAAGAATTCAAACCGAAGCAGGGCAGTATTTATACACTCGGTTCATTAACTCTTAATAAGAACGCTTCAATTATGGGTACTTATGATTGCCTTGTTCAAGGCCAGTGTGTACTCAGGCAGGACGCACTTATTTATCTCGGCCACGACTTTACCTGTATGGCAAGCAGCCTTAATGTGAATATTGATTCAATCAAGGGTAATACAAGTCTTGCAGGTTTTGACAGCAGGGGTACATCATCAGCTGACGGTCAAACTTCTTTCCCGGTTCTTATTTATGCTGATAATAACATAAACATAAATACTACAATAGATATGCGCTTAACTTACCTTGTTGCAAATAAGGGTGATGTTAATTTGTTTAACTTCTACTCAAAGGCAGATAACGCAGAATATAATGCTAAACAGCTTCCTAATTCTATCGCTTCATATCAGGGTAATATCAAGTATTTTGCCGGTTACGGTAAGCTTGGTGCGTTGTTCTATGCGCCAAACGGTAAGCTTGATTTTGACGGCTGGTATCAGGAAATTTGGGGCTGCGGTATTGCTGATACTATTGAAGATAATGCATATTACTTCAATTTGCACAGATTCCAAAATTGGCGGACTTTAGACCTTCACCTTGCACAAAGCGGTAATATATTTATCATATCTGAAAATGAATATAACAACGCAAGTGATAAAGTGTTTAACTACGATTTGGATGATTCAAATACGGATATGGCAACAGGCGGTTCAAGTGTATTCTTCCCTC
>ULQA01056026.1_pt1 | contig 13143 bp, 6 predicted proteins | sample 1954001 | NCBI WGS metagenome assembly ULQA01 (sample SAMEA4835643, study PRJEB28245) | human gut metagenome | biome: gut microbiome; material: fecal sample | place: Denmark | collected 2008 | reverse complement strand
GTCTATGATGCGAAGTACAGCAAATGGGCTTATGCAGACCTTCCTATCTTCCCGATGGACTGGCAGTATGAGGTTTCTGCCGGTACGAAAAAACAGTTTGGGATTCTGAAAAAGCTCATGGCCAGAGAAGATGTTGCGAGTCTTGTGTGTGCAACAGATGCCGGTCGTGAGGGCGAGCTGATCTTTCGGTTGGTGTACCACAAAGCCGGGTGCAGAAAGCCGTTTGAGCGGCTTTGGATTTCCTCGATGGAAGATGTAGCAATCAAGGAGGGCTTTGAAAATCTCAGGTCTGGAACGGAATATGATGCTTTGTATGAAGCAGCACTGTGTCGAGAACGAGCCGACTGGATTGTTGGTATTAACGCTACTCGACTTTTTTCGACCCTTTACGGGCAGACCCTGAATGTTGGTCGTGTTATGACCCCTACCCTTGCTATGGCTGTTATGCGAGAAGCTGCCATTTCCGCATTCAAGCCTGAACTGTTCTACACAGTTCAGATTGGATTGGATGGTTTTACGGCTGCAAGCGAACGCTTCAAAACCAAGGCAGCAGCCGAAGCTGTCAAACAAAGCTGTTCGGTGGCAATCGTTCAGAAAGCTGAATGTAAGGAGAAAACAGAAAAGCCGCCTGCGCTCTATGACCTGACCAGTTTACAGAGAGAAGCCAACCGTGTGCTTGGCTACACGGCACAGCAGACCTTGGACTACACGCAGAACCTCTATGAAAAGAAACTGGTCACTTATCCCCGTACCGACAGCAGGTTTCTGACGGAAGATATGGCACATAGCCTGACCGACCTCGTAAAGCTGGCTTTCCACACATTCCCCGTGGAGGATGTGGATAACATACCAGTTCATGCAGAGCAGGTTGTGAATAACAAAAAGGTCACAGATCACCATGCCATCATTCCGACCAGAGAATTGCAGAAATGCAATCTGAGCGAACTTCCCAAGGGTGAACTTGCAATTTTGCAACTGATCTCGAATCGGTTGTGCGTAGCTGTTGGCGATCCGCACCGATACGCAGAGACAGTTATTGAGCTGGACTGTGGCGGTACCGTGTTTTCCACCAAAGGCAAAACTGTTGTGCAGGATGGATGGAAAGCTCTGGTTCAGAAAAATGATTCGACAAAATCCGACGAAAACGTGCAGACACTCCCTTCTGTTTCCGTTGGTGACGAAATGACCGTCAGCGGCACGGAAATCAAGGAAGGGAAAACATCTCCCCCTAAACACTTTACTGAGGATACTCTGCTTTCTGCTATGGAAACTGCCGGTGCGGACGAAATGCCTGATGAGGTGGAGCGCAAAGGTTTGGGAACGCCTGCGACCCGTGCCGGTATCATTGAGAAGCTGGTTCGCATCGGTTTTCTGGAGCGTAAGGGTGATAAGAAAACCAAACACCTGATTCCGACCCACAAGGGTACGGCTCTGGTAACAGTCATGCCGGAACAGATTCAGTCCCCATCCATGACGGCGGATTGGGAAGAAAAATTGTTGCTCATTGAGAAAGGCGAATATGCCAGCGAGGACTTTATGGACGAGATCAAAGATGTGATTGCCGGTCTGATTCAGAACTATGAAGTAATCCGTGATTCCGAGGTTATGATGTCGAAAGAAGCCAATTCTATCGGCAAATGCCCGCTCTGCGGCAGTGCTGTAGAGGACAAAGCCAAGGCATTTTTCTGTTCCAACAGAGCTTGCAAATTTGCCCTCTGGAAAAACAATCGCTACTTTGCGAGCATCGGCAAGAGCATGACTTCTGCCACGGCGCAGAAATTGCTTGGTTCCGGCAAGGTAAAGCTCAAGAATTGCAAGTCCGAAAGAACGGGCAACACCTTTGATGCCACCGTCTTTATGGAGGTATCAGATGATGGCAAAACGAAGTTCAGTATGGAATTTGAAAATGGAGGAAAGCGCAAATGACAAATGAGTACAACCCGGATGGTAAGGAAATCCGATTTATCGACAGCCATTATAAGGATTTGTTTCATATCCCCGATGGCAGCTGTGTGCAGATTCACTACCCGGATGAAATGGTTGTGAAGCCCTGCACCTTCATTGACGAGTATCATACGCAGATCGGATACAATGTGTTTCATATCTGCCAGTTTGCAGAAATTATGGAGCGCAACGGCGCAAGCTATATGCCGGAGCCTGAGATTATGGGCGATGAAGCCGCATGGAAGGTCGGAAAGGATAGAATCCTTGCGGTGCAGACCTGCGAAGATGGTTACGACTACACCCTGTTGGATGAAAACTACAACGAGATTGATGGCGGTCAGGTTGATAACCCTGAACTGTCCATGCTCGAAGTCCGCCGGGATATTCTGGAATCCTTCGGGCTGGAGCGCCGGGAACTGCGGGCAATGTTCTATGAGGATGTCATGGAGCAGGCTTTTGAAGTCGGCAGACAGGCGGTGGTGGTCAATGACCCTATCGCTGAGCTTGCTTTTAAGCTCGACCGTTTTGCAGAGAACTTCGACCCCTATGAATATATGGATCAGGTCGATGATGTGCAGGCGCATATCCAAGAAATCAAGGCAGATCTTGCCGCTGGTAATACGGCTCCGTATCGTGAGTTCCTGAATACAGCCATTGAAGAAGCCCGTGAGGAAACTGCGGTTGAGGTTGCCAAAGTGCTGAAAAGTCAGCTGGATAAGCTCGACTCTCCGAAGCGTGAGTCGGTCATGGAAAAACTGGCACAGGCCGCAGAAAAAGCTGCGCCTGCCAGTCCCTCTCCCAAACGCAAAGAGCCTGAACGATAAGGAGGACACGGATATGAAAAACGAAAAATGGGATGATGTTCACGGAAATACCACCCCGGATGACAGAATGGTTGCTTTTCTGGAAAGCCCCACGGATTCCTATGCGATTCTTCAGCTGCGGGAAGATGTAGACGATAATATCCCGCTCATGTTTGCAAATTACAGCTACCTTCAGAAGAAAGAAATGGAGCCTGAGATTGACCGTTACGAGGTGGTCTATCATGGCTCCATTTCTATGTCCGAGGATGTGAATCGGCAGCTGGAAGATTTGTATGTAAAGTTCAATATTGACCACCCGGATGATTTCCGTGGTCACAGTATGTCGGTCAGCGACATCGTAGCCTTAAAGGTAGTCGGTGAGGTATCCTTTCACTATGTAGATTCTGTTGGGTTTCAGAAGCTGGAAAACTTTATGAAGTCCGAAAACTACCTGAAAAACGCAGAGATGGCAATGGAAGATGATTATGGGATGATTGACGGTATCATCAATAACGGAAAAGCGTCCGGATTAGAGGAACGTCCTTCGGTGTTGGAGCAGTTAAAGGAAAAGCCCGTGCCGGATGTTTCCCATAAGCCGCCCAAGAGCCACCCGGAAAGGGAGATTGAATGATGGATTTCACACAGGATGAGCGGAACATGATGATGCTTTACAGCCCTGGCACAAGGTCAGGGCTGTGTGAAGCACTGACACTGATGAAGGAACAGCTTTCGGAGGACGAGTCAGAGCTTTTTGCTTTGGCAGACTCGGTTCTCCGTAAAGTTTCAGCCATGGACGATGCCGCCTTTGAGAAGCTGAACCTTTATCCGGATTGATAGGATTGGAGGGATACAATGAACGCAAAAGAGCGATTTTATTCCGGATTAGCAAAAGAAACGATTGGGAAAATCACCTCGAACACAGATAACTGGACTTCGTTTTTGAGAACGATGTCCCGCAACTATGAGTTCACCTATCCGGAACAGGTGATGATTTATGCTCAGCGCCCCAATGCGACCTTTTGCAAGCCCTATGAGGACTGGAACGCTGAAAATTACCGCAGATATGTAAAGCGTGGCTCTACCGGCATTGCTCTGTTTGTGATGAACAGGGATAAACCGTATCTGCGCTATGTGTTTGATGTGGCGGATACCGGCGTTCGCCGTTCTTCCCCGGAACTGAAACCGTGGGAGGTGACGCCTGAAAACCGCTCCTATGTCATGGAAGCGATGGAGCGTACCTTCGGTGTTGCCGCTGACGGGGTACTGGAAGCACAGCTTGAAGATATTGCATCCGCACTGGCGGCTGAGTATTGGGACGATTACAAAAAGCAGTTCCTCGACATCGTTGCCAACAGCTTCCTTGAGGAGTATGATGAACTCAACATCGAAGTAGCTTTCAAAAATGCGGTGGCAAACAGCGTATCCTATACGATGTATTGCCGGTTCGTGGAAAGTCCCGACAACTACTTCGAGCATGAGGATTTCCAGAAGGTGTTTGATTTTAACACCAGACAGACGGTAAATGCCCTTGGTACTGCGGTGAATGCCATCAGCACAAGGATGTTTCAGGAAATCGAAAAAGCGATTGGAGAACATGAGCAGATTAAAGCTACCGAAAGGAGTACAGATTATGAGCGAGATGACTTACAGACAGGCCGGAGATTATCAGATTCCGAACCTTCAGTTGGAGAACGAGGGAGAGAAACCTCTGGGCAAGTACGGCAGGATGCGTCGAGCATTTTTGGAACAGAACAATCCGATGCTCCTGAACGACATGATTCTGACGGAGAGCCTGTTCCCGCACCTGTGGGAGATCGAGGAAACAGCGAAAGCCAGAGTGGAGTTTCTGATGGAGCAGTACCTGAAGGACAGCCCCGCACCGGACAAGGAAACGCAGCAGATGGCGTGGGTGCAGCACATGAACAGCCTGAAAGCACAGGCGGAGGAAGTCGTGATGACGGAGCTTATCAACAGCTGAGTCTGAACCTTTTCCTCTCCGAAAATGAACAAATCAGTTTTATCGACCGAGCAGAGAGCTTTACGCCCTCTGCTTTTTCTTTTGCCCAGGAAGAAATCGACCACTTCCTTCTGCTTGGTAGCAATACCGATGAAGCCCGAAAAGTCGTAGCGCTGGAATATATGAAGCAGAAGCCGTTGGAAGAAATCGTTCAGACCTTAAAGCAGGTCTATCACGGCGGCTATGGTCTGAAAGAAGATAGCGGGAATATCTGTGCGTGGTATGCCGAGGACGGTATCCACCTTGCCAAAGGTTCCTCTGCCATTGACAGCCCCAGAGCGCAGATCGTTTCTTGGGAAACGGTTGCCGAGCGCATTGGAGAACTGCTTGAAAATGGTCGGTTCGCAACTAATGTGGAACTGGTAGAAGCATCCGGATATGAGCGTCAGAAGTTGGCAGAATCCCTGTGGCATCTTTATCACGATTTGAGTGAAGAAGCCCGTTCCAGCAACTATCTGGCAATTCTTCATCAGGAACCGTTTCGTGGTTTCCCTGACGAAACCGCAGACTTGGCTGAAAAGTTGGATGACCCTCGTTTCCACGCAACCTTGGTACAGCAGTATTCGGAATTTAGAAAAACCCTTGCGGAAAATCCCGATCTGCTTCGTTTTCACTATCACAAGCTGAATCTCATTCAGAAACAGCTGTATGAGTTGAATATGCCTTTGCGTGAGTATCAGACCGATATGATGCAGATGCCCCTTGTCCGCCAGTTCATTACGGATGATGAAGTCAATGCAGACTTGACCCGTGGAAGCGGCTTTTCCGGTGGTAAAGCCCGTATTTATAACTACTGGCAGGAGAATCATTCTGCCAAGGAAAAGATGGACTTCCTGAAGCATGAATACGGAACCGGTGGTCATTCCCATGCCTGCTCTGGTGCAACGCACAGCGGTCAGGATCACGATGCCAAGGGTGTTGATTACACCAAGAGCGGTTGCGATAAATTGCAGATGTCCTGGGCGCAGGTGGTGCAGAGAATCGACGGTCTGATACGAAAGGGACGCTACCTCAGCCCGGAGGAAGAAGCGGAACGACAGGCTATCGAAGAAGCTAAAACTGATCCGTTGGAAGATGTTTATGACCGTTTCGCAGTGATTGATACCGAGGATGGCGAGTATGCGATCTGGGATAATCAGACCGATGACTACTATGTAGACCCGGAAGGCGTTACGGAATACTTCACGGACGAATGGCTTGCCAATGACTATTTGGAGGAAGTTCGTCAGTCCGTAGCTGCGATGGAGTCGGTTCAGCCAGAAGCGCCTGTGGCAGAGCCTGCCGAAGTTGTGGAAGCATCTGCTTCCGAGGAACCGAAATGGAATTATCAGGTCGGTGACACGGTATATCTGGACGATACAGCTTTCCGTGTGGAGCAGATCACGGACAGAGAAGTTCAGCTGCGTGACCCTACGCTTGCTTATCCCATCTTCCGTGCCGAGAATCGTGAGAATTTCGAGCGTATGCTCTCTCAGGACGAAAGAAACCATGCGGTAAGGGTTGATGCCCAAACCGAAGAAAAGCCCGTTACAGAGGATTTTCTGGGCAAAACCGAACCGAGGGACTACACCCCTGAGTATCAGCTGTTAGACCGTCTGCGTATGGACTGCGAATACTTCCTTGGTGCAGGACAGCACAGCGAAAAGCATCTGTGGGCAGGCAACCGCCATGCACAGATTGCCAAGATGCGTGAGCTGTATGAAATGATTCCCGACAAACCAGAATGGCTGACACCTGAGATGATTAACAGCTACGAGGAGCGCATGGCTCCCCGCTATCTGGTTGCCGCCTACCATCACTTTGAAAACGGCTTCGATGATAAACTGGACTACTACACTCTGGAAGAAGCGGAAAAAGCTGCCCAGGGCTATGTGGACGGAACCATGGAGGATGACGGATTCAAGTACGATGGTGCTGCCGTTTACGATCAGCAGGAGCATAAGTGCATCCGTATCTATGGGGACTACCCTGACGAAAAGGCACACGCACAGGTCAGAGCCAGTGCGGAACCCGAACAGCAGGAACCGGAACACTTCATCGATCATTTTTATGTTGCCGAGGACATTCAGAAGCGGGGTGCGCTGGACATCAAGGAATACAGTTCCTTTGATGATGCCCTGCGAGCCTACTATGCACTTCCTGACACGCAGAGAAAAGCCCTGGGTGCAATGAATACCAGAGATCTGCCGGGTAGTCTGGACTTCGTACAGTGCGTAGATGGAAAGGACACCATCATTCAGGATTATGCCCAGGTGGACGGATGGCAGAATGCCGAAGTCATGGACATTATCGCTCAGCTTGAGCAGTCCATCACCACCAGAGAAATCCCACCTGTTCCTGCGGTGAACTTCCACATCACGGATGACAACATCGGTGAAGGTGGACCGAAGCAGAAATTCGCAAGAAACATCGCAGCCATTGAAACTCTGTTCAAACTGGAAAGCGAGAACAGGAACGCCACTACCGAAGAACAGGAGATTTTGTCGAATTATGTCGGTTGGGGCGGTCTGGCAGATGCCTTTGACCCGGACAAGGGAAATTGGGCGAAGGAGTATCAGACACTGAAAAACCTGCTTTCCGAAGATGAATATGCTGCGGCAAGAGCTTCCACCCTGAACGCACATTACACCAGCCCTACGGTCATTCGCTCCATCTACGATGCGGTCGGACAGATGGGCTTTGAAACAGGAAATATTCTGGAGCCTGCTATGGGTATCGGCAACTTCTTTGGTATGCTCCCTCCTGAAATGCAGAGCAGCCGTTTGTATGGTGTGGAACTGGATTCCATCACCGGCAGAATTGCTCAGAAGCTCTATCCCAACGCAGAAATCAAAGTAGCCGGTTTTGAAACGACAGACCGCCGAGACTTTTACGATCTGGCTGTGGGTAATGTCCCTTTCGGCAACTACAAAGTGTCCGACAAGCCGTATGACAAGCTGGGATTCTCCATTCACAACTATTTCTTTGCCAAGGCTTTGGATCAGGTTCGTCCCGGTGGTGTGGTCGCTTTTGTGACAAGCCGTTACACCATGGATTCCAAGAACTCTGACGCAAGGCGATATATGGCGCAGAGGGCGGAACTGCTTGGTGCAATCCGTCTGCCAAACGATGCCTTTAAGAAAAACGCAGGCACGGAAGTCGTGTCCGACATCCTGTTCCTGCAAAAGCGTGACCATCCGATTGACATTGTACCGGAATGGGTAAACCTTGACCGCACCGAAGAAGGACACACCATGAACAGCTACTTTGTCGCTCATCCTGAAATGGTTCTGGGCGATACGGTGGAAGAAAGTACCGCCTACGGCATGGACATTACAGTGCGTCCCATTGAGGGCATGGAACTGTCCGAACTTCTGAAAGAAGCAGTTTCCCACATCCAAGGAACCTATCAGGCTGTGGAGCTTCCCGAAGCTGACAAGGGTAAGGAAATCGAAACCATTCCTGCAACCCCGGATGTAAAGAATTTCTCTTATACCGTGGTGGATGGCAATGTGTACTTCCGTGAAAACTCCCTGATGCGCCGTGTAGACCTGAATGAGAAAGCAAAAGACCGTGTGATGGGCATGGTGGAACTTCGTGGTATCGTCAACGAGCTGATCGAATATCAGCTTGAGGATTACCCGGATGAAATGATTACTCAGAAACAGGCAGAACTGAATGATGCCTACGATGCGTTTGCCGCAAAGAACGGGCTTATCAATAATCGAGCCAATGGTCAGGCATTTGCTGACGATTCCTCCTACTATCTCCTGTGTTCTCTGGAAAATGTGGATGAGGACGGCAATCTGAAAAGCAAGGCGGATATGTTCACCAAGCGAACCATCAAGCCGGAACGCAGAGTGACGAGCGTGGATACGCCGTCCGAAGCTCTGGCAATCTCTATCGGTGAGCGTGGCAAGGTGGATTTGCCGTTTATGGCACAGCTGCTTGGAACACCTGGAGAATACGATGCGATTCAGGCAGAGCTTCGAGGGGTGATCTTCAAAGACCCGATGGCTCCCGATGCTGTGGAAGTTGGATGGCAGACTGCCGATGATTACCTTTCCGGTGATGTAAGAAGCAAGCTGCGTGTCGCACAGATGGCGGCAGACAGGGATTCTTCCTTCCACATCAATGTGGAAGCCTTGCAGAAAGCACAGCCGAAGGACTTGGATGCGTCCGAGATTGATGTGCGTTTGGGTGCAACATGGATTGATGCCGATTATATTCAGCAGTTCATGGAGGAAACCTTTGAAACGCCGTATTACTTGCGCCGTTCCATTGAGGTCAAGTTCTCCGAGCTGACCGCAGAGTGGCGCATCAACGGTAAGAGTTCTCCCAACTACAACGATGTGGCGGCGTATGTCACCTACGGTACAGAGCGAGCCAACGCATATCGGATTCTGGAGGAAACGCTGAATCTGAAGGATATTCGTATCTATGATACGATTGAAGATGCAGATGGTAAGCAGAAGCGTGTCCTCAATAAAAAAGAAACTACCCTGGCACAGCAGAAACAGCAGGCAATCAAGGATGCGTTCCGAGATTGGATTTGGAGAGATCCGCACAGACGAGAAACCCTTTCCACCAAGTACAACGAACTTTTTAACTCCACCAGACCTCGTGAGTATGATGGCTCTCATATCCGTTTCGGCGGCATGAACCCGGATATTACCCTCCGTGAACACCAGAGAAATGCTATCGCTCATGTGCTATATGGTGGAAATACGCTGCTTGCACACGAAGTTGGTGCGGGCAAGACCTTCGAGATGGCTGCATCGGCTATGGAGAGTAAACGGCTTGGATTGAGCCAGAAATCCCTGTTCGTTGTGCCGAATCACTTGACCTTACAGTGGGCAAACGAGTTCCTGCACCTCTATCCGAGTGCCAAGCTCCTTGTTGCCACCAAGAAGGATTTTGAAACAGCAAACCGTAAGAAGTTCTGCGCTCGTATCGCAACGGGTGACTATGATGCAGTCATCATCGGTCACAGCCAGTTTGAAAAAATCCCGCTTTCTGCCGAACGACAGGAACGGCAGCTGCGGGAGCAGATTGATGAGATCGAGGGTGCGATTGCGGAGCTGAAATGGCAGCGTGGCGAAAACTTCACGATCAAGCAGATGGAGAAAACACGAAAATCATTGGAAGCCAGACTGGACAAGCTCCTTGCCGCTGACAAGAAAGATGATGTCATTACCTTTGAGCAGTTGGGTGTAGACCGGCTGTTTGTGGACGAAAGCCATGCGTTCAAGAATTTGTTCCTCTACACAAAAATGCGAAATGTGGCAGGTCTGTCCACCTCCGAAGCCCAGAAATCTTCGGATATGTTTATGAAGTGCCGCTATATGGATGAGCTGACCGGCGGGCGTGGTGTGATCTTTGCAACCGGTACTCCAGTAAGTAACTCGATGACCGAGCTTTATACGGTCATGCGCTATCTCCAGTACAGTACGCTCCAGCAAAAGAACCTGACCCATTTTGATTCCTGGGCATCGACCTTCGGAGAAACAACAACTGCGATTGAGCTTGCACCGGAGGGAACCGGCTATCGTGCCAGAACCCGATTTGCGAAGTTCTTCAACCTGCCTGAACTGATGAATATGTTCAAGGAGGTTGCCGACATCAAGACCTCTGACCAGTTGCATCTCCCTGTTCCCGAAGCAAAGTTTGAAACGGTTGTGGTTCAGCCCTCTGAGTACCAGAAGGATATGGTGGCTTCCCTTTCAGAGAGAGCAGCAGATGTTCATGCCGGTATTGTAGACCCGTCCGTCGATAATATGCTCAAGATTACCAGCGACGGACGAAAATTGGGACTGGATCAGCGGCTAATGAACACCCTGTTACCCGATGACCCTGACAGCAAGCTCAATGCCTGCGTGGGAAATATCCTGCGTATCTGGCAGGACGGTCAGGCTGACAAATTGACCCAGTTGGTGTTCTGCGACCTTAGCACACCGAAAAATGATGGAACCTTCAATGTCTATGATGATGTCAAAACCAAGCTGATTGCAAACGGTGTGCCTGCGGAAGAAGTTGCCTTTATCCATGATGCAGATACCGAGGCAAAGAAAAAAGACCTCTTTGCCAAGGTTCGTACCGGGCAGGTGCGAGTGCTTCTTGGCAGTACGCAAAAGATGGGTGCAGGAACCAACGTCCAGGACAAATTGGTGGCAGTTCACCACTTGGATGTGGGTTGGCGTCCGTCTGATATGACCCAGAGAAACGGTCGTATCATCCGTCAGGGCAACCGGAACAAAGAGGTTCAGGTGTATCAGTATGTGACCGAGGGAACCTTCGATGCCTACCTGTATCAGACCTTGGAAAACAAGCAGAAGTTTATTTCTCAGATTATGACCTCCAAATCACCGGTTCGCTCCTGTGACGATGTGGATGAGCAGGCGCTGTCCTATGCGGAGATCAAGGCGCTGTGTGCCGGCAATCCGCTTATCAAGGAAAAGATGGACTTGGACATTGATGTGGCAAGGCTGAAGGTGCTGAAAGCTGACCACCAGAGCCAGCAGTACCGTATGGAAGATAAGCTTCTGAAATACTTCCCGGCTGAGATTGAAAAGCAGACAGGCTATATTCATGGCTTTGAAGCTGATATTAAAACCGTGGAAGCACACCCGCAGATTGCCGATGGCTTTTGCGGCATGGAAATCATGGGCAAAGCCTACACCGAAAAGGCAGATGCCGGTGAAATCCTCCTTGCGGCTTGTAAGGACACGAAAAGTGCCGATCCGGTTCCTCTTGGCAGTTACCGTGGCTTTCAGATGGAGCTTTCGTTTGACAGTTTCCGGAACGAGTTCGATGTGACCCTGAAGGGCGCTGTGAGCCACAGAGTAGCCCTTGGAACGGACGCACGAGGAAATATCACCCGACTGGACAATGCCCTTGCAGGCATCCTTGAGCGCTTAGAACGAGCCAATGAGCAGTTGAATAATCTCTACAATCAGCAGGAAGCAGCCAAGGCGGAGGTTGGAAAACCGTTCCCGCAGGAAGCAGAGCTGACAGCCAAAAGTCAGCGACTGGCAGAACTGGATGCAGCCCTGAATATGGAGGACTCTGTGGAAAATCGTGACGAAAGAAGCGAGTCAGAGCGTCCTTCTGTGTTGGCTGATCTGAAATCCAAAGCGGAGCATATCCCGCCTGCAAAATACTCTGAAACCCGTGAGGAGGTGTTGTAATGGCAAAGCGAGATCAGGATGTTCATTTCCTTGCATCCAAGGAGGAGGTCGAGCGAATCCATGAGAAGATGGACGAGCTTGGCATCCGCAGCATGGGAGCCTATCTGCGGAAAATGGCTCTGGATGGTTACTGTATCAGACTGGATTTGCAGGATGTGAAAGCCCTGGTTTCGCTCCTGCGAATCTGCTCCAACAACCTGAACCAGTACGCAAAGCGAGCGAACGAAACAGGCAGCATCTATCGTGCTGACATTGAGGATTTGCAAAAACGGCTGGAGGAGATCTGGACGGACATGAGAGAAGTTCTTGTTCGCCTGTCCTCAATCCAGTAATCCGACAACTTGTTGGGAAGTCGCAGTTTCGGCTGCGGCTTTTACATAAGGGTTGACATCATTGCGTTATGGCAGATACCCTTGTACAATATAATTAAAAGAAAGGGGTTGAGCCTATGAAGCTGGTATTGAAGATATTGGCACTGCCGGTGCTGTTCGTTGTAAAAGTGATTTGCATTCTTGGAAATCTGCTTACAAATGTTGTGTCCTATGTAATTGGTTTATTGCTCTTGGTCATTGGCGGATCTGCGATTTACTGCATTGTAAAGGCTTTGTGGCAGTCCCTGCTTATTCTTGTGGTTCTTGGAATTGCGACAATAGCAGCGGTGTTCTTGCTCGTCTGGGCTGTTATGAAAGTCGAGAATATTGGAGAAAGTCTGGGAGCATTTATCAGGTCATAAGATAATATCAGAGAAAAGTCACCGACCGGTGGCTTTTTCTTTTTGGGAAGGAAGTGATGGGAATGGCAGCGACAAGATTGATTGCACTCCATGTGAATAAGGGAAAGACGGTCGCTCAATGTTTGGCAGACAGAACCGACTACTCACAAAATGCCGCAAAAACCAATGATGGCGAATTTATCAGTTCCTATGAGTGTGATCCAAAGACAGCAGATGAGGAATTTCTGCTTTCCAAACGGCAGTATCAGCATATTATTACACCGAAGCCGTATCGGGAGCGCCAGAAAAGAACTGTTTATCCCAAGCTACTGCGTATTGCATGAACCGCTGCACCCCTTTCCGAAAATACCGGACAACAGCCAGCCGATAAAGCCCATATAGGCCATCGTGATGAACGGGTTAGAAGTCAGCGGACAAGCTCCAGTGGGGCATCTCACAAAGTAGTAATATGCAAGGCCAACTAATGCGCCGCCTGCGGTA
>ULQA01001968.1_pt1 | contig 13198 bp, 12 predicted proteins | sample 1954001 | NCBI WGS metagenome assembly ULQA01 (sample SAMEA4835643, study PRJEB28245) | human gut metagenome | biome: gut microbiome; material: fecal sample | place: Denmark | collected 2008 | reverse complement strand
TCCACACGCTTGAATCCGAACCCGGAAATCTGGCACAGATCATACGGGCATTTTTTGAGGATGTCCACACATGCCGGACCAAAGTTCTGATAAATTTTCAGCGCCGTGGCGGGCGTAATTTTGAACGGTCCCAAAAGGCTCATAAGGTTGCGCAGAACGCGGCTCTCGGCGTAGGATTCCTCAATGTCCTTGAGCTTTCCCTCGGTGATGCCGCGGATTTGCAGCAATTTCTCAGGCTCGTTGTCAAGGATATTCAGGGTGTCCGGTCCGAACGTAGCGACAATGTCCTCTGCTGTCTTGGGGCCAATGCCTTTGATAAGCCCGGAACCCAAGTAAGCCAGCAGACCGTCCGCTGTCTGCGGAACGATTTCCTGCCACTGCTCGACTTGCAACTGATAGCCGTACTTGCTTTCGACCCACTCGCCGTCCAGTTCCAGCTCCACCGCCTTGGTGCGGGGCAGTTCGTACCCCACCGCCGTAAAGCGCAGCATACGGTCGCCGTAATAGCGGCCGTTGCAAGCCTGTAGCGGAATGCGCGGATCATTGGTTTTGACAACGATGATGGAGAATTTGTTTGCTTCGTTGTAAAAAATCGTAGATTCGTAGGTGACACGGCAGCCGGTAATGCCGCTGTGTTCCTGTTCACTGTCGTGCATAGGCACGCTCCCTTCTTTGTCAGGCGGCTTCGTCCGCCGCTTTTGCCTTGATGCAGAACCGCCGCGATTCCGATACCGTAACGTACTCATCGTAAATTTCGGGGTGCAGCAGTTTCATCTTTTGGAGATTGTCTTTCGTGATGCCTGTCCGGCTGACGGGGTTGTAGCTGATGGTGTACTGTGTACCACCATACTCCCCCATCGCCATGCAGCTGCCGCCCAGTTTGGCAACCATCTGACCTTTCAGCCGCTGCATTTCTGCGTCCAGCGTTTTGACCTGCGTTTCCACCTGCTGCCTTTGCTCCTGTAAGCTGAGATACCGTAGCATGACGGCAGACAAGTCACTGTCCAGCTGGATGGCAGGAATGGTCTTGTCCGCAGCACCCAAGCGGCGGCGCAGACTTTCAAGGATCAGGCTGCCGTCTTCGGTGTAGGGCGGCGGGATGCGGGTCAGGATGTGGTCGTGCCAGAACTCGCGTTCCAGATAGACCATTTCCTGCTCATATTCCCGGTCACGGTACAGGTGGCGGATAATGACTTCGTCCTCGTTGTTGCCGTAGAGACAGCAATAGAAGATTTCGTCAATATCCATAACGGCCATGTAGTGCCGCCCTTGTGTCTCATAGTAAACGGGAACACATTCCTCGCCGTCCTTCCACCAGTGGTCTTTTGCGTTGTAGTTGGTCGTTTTGATTTCCAGAATCGCAATTTTTCCGTTTGGCAGGCGGACAAAGTAGTCCACATCTGCCAGCATGAAGGGATGCTGCGGGTGTTGGAACATCTTCTTGATCTGGAAAACCTCCAACCCGGTTTTCTTGGCGAAAATTTGAGCGACCAGCGGTTCCAGCAGATGCCCCATTTCCAGCGCTACCCAGTTGCCTGTATCATCGACAGCCGAAGCGATGTTCAGCTTGTCGTCGTACAGGTCGCGGGCAGTGCGAAACGGAGAAATGCCGAGGATCGCGGCGACATCGCTGCCGCCTATCCCCTGCCTGCGGTATGCCAGCCATTCCTGCTCGTTGAGGTTTTCGGTGCTGACCAGCACCTTGGGTTCCTGCCGTATGTGGTCCGGCATCCTCAGCCCCTCCTCTCGCGCTGGCGATAGGGACGCTTCGGCCGGGAGCGCACATTGTACAGCCGATACTGCAAATTATGCGGGATGGGTCTTGCCTTGCGCGGGCGTGTGATGCGCCGTGCGATTGCTTTGGGTCTTGCCTGTTCGTTCATTTGGCATTCCACCTTTCTTATATAAAATGTATTTCTCAAAGCCGATTGGCCTTGAAACAAAATAAAAAAAGCGAGAATGACCGCAGGCAATGCCTGATGTCCACGGCAAACCGTGAACCACGATCATTCTCGCTATGGTTGGGCGTTCTCACCCAGTTATAAAAAAGAAAAGTGCCGGCAGCGTCCACCCGATACGGGCAGGACAAGGCTGCTAGCACGAATTACAAACTTAAACAACGTGTGCGCAAGGCACAAAAATCATTTACAGGTGGAGTATAGCATATTTATCGTTTTCTGTCAATGGACTTCCCTTGTGGGTAGGAAACGTATTCCGACTCTCGTACCTGTTGTCAAGAGGGTATTTTTCGCTGTTTTATAAACATAAAAGCCGCAAGAAATCTTTCTTGCAGCTCTTTTTATCGTATAACCGTTTGCTTTCTGTTCAATGCCTCGTTATTTAACAGCAGGCCAAGCACGGCAAACCTATAGGTCACGATTTCTCCACAATCCATGGATTTACGAATATCCTGTATGCGGACAACAGCTTTCAGAATTTCGAGTTGCTCCTCGGTCAGGTAAAATGTGACCTGCTTATTGATTGGCTTTCCTCCTCGCTTCCCTGTTTGCTCCGGCAGGTATTCTATTACATCTCTGCTCGCTGGCAGTACATAATAGTCTTGTTTTTTTCCTTCTGGAATTGCCATATCTTCTTCCGAGCCGGATACAACACAATGCCCCTTCCCTACCCTTGCAACTTTTTTGATTTCGCTGATAAGTAGTCGGTTTGCGATGGTTCCTACCCGAAGTCCTTCATACGCTGCTTCCAATTCAAAGCACTCGTATATCTCTGGCCGGAAGCGAATCAAAACCCGTTCCTTTTTCTCCATTGCCGCCACCGACCTTACTCAATCGCCTCTATAATATTTTTTAGCTTCGTAGAGATTTCGATAATCTCATTCAATGCGGCAACATCTGCGTCTCTGGATTCTTTAGATACGCCTTTCAGCGCTTTTACAAAAGCCTTGCTGCTGTATGTCTTGTTCAGCTTTTTGACCATTTGCGGCACATTTTTCTGAATTACACTGCTCTTGGTCTCGGTCACCTCATGTTCTTTGCGAACACGATCCTTGGCCGCCTCTTTCTTGCCCTCATAATTGATTGCAGATATTTCTTCGGGTTTACTGCTTGCTTTTACTCTGCCATATTCGTCCGCTTTTGCGCTCAAGTCGGCAAGCCCATCATCAAAGTAACCGATGGCCTTTTCATAAGCAGCTTCATATTCTTTTGTTGTTCCCTGCCGCTGTGCATCATAAAGAAGCTCTCTGAATGCATCATGCAGAGTATCTCTAAGAACCTCTACATAGTTTTTCCCGGCGCTTTCTGTATCATCACTGTGGCAATCCACTGCTTGCAGCTTCTCAAATCGATTTGCAATTTCATCCTGCTTATCCGCTTCAAAACGGAGATAAGTCTCGCACTCGCTTCTCGTTAAAAATTTATCATTCAGTAGAGTCTTTAACTTACCCTTCAGTTTTTCTTCTATACGTGCATCACGCTCAATCGTGCGCGGATTTACCGTACTTACAATCTTTGTCGCGTTCAACGCTTCTTCCCTGCTCATATTGTAAGGCTCTCTTTGTAAGCAGGTAATAAACTCCGCTATTGCCTGGCGTCGAATAGCTTCGTCACTAAAACCGCCACGAACCTGCAAGTTTGCACTGTACAGCAGCACCTTTTTCTCATTTTCGGTCAAAGGTGTTGTCACAACATTGCAGTTTACAATATTCCATGTTGCATCGCCTTTTTCCTGCAAATAGTTCAGCGCACGAAAGCGACGCTCGCCGGAAAGAAGAACGTATACCGCACTTCCTTCTTCCTGCTCAGGAAATACAACAAGGTTATGCATCAGGCCGTTGCGTTTAATGTCCTCTGCTAAAATGCGAATATCTTCGTCATCATCCATTGCGCGGAAGATTTGATTGTCAGGATTTGTTCGGATATTCACCAGCGCAATATCCTTGTTATCGTATTCAACCTTTCTGTTTTTTGCAAAAAGGCTATTATAAATATTGCCTGCCTCATTGTTGTTGACTTCTGCAAGCATATCTTTTCCGGGAAGACTGGGAGCCGTTATGTTTCCCTTTGTTCTTTTCTTCATTGCCATTTTAGTTCACCCCAATCTTTTCCAATCGAGACTTTAACTCTTCATAGGCCTTATTGTAGGCCACCGCCACAGGCTGCGTTTTCGCCATAAAACACACAGGAAGATGTTTCGTAACAGACATATTCACACTCAGACCACTGGGAATTTCCGTTTTATAAAGAGACGCGCCAAGAACCTGCTTGCATTGGTCGCGGATAATTTTTGTGGAAGCTGCCTTTTTTACAACCATGGTAAGAATAACGCCGATGCCTTTCAAGTGGCTGCCCGGTGTATTTCTAAGTTCATTGCAGAGCGCATAGGTACGGAATGCCGATTCCTGAGAATTAGCTTCGCAAAGCGAAGGAATCAGTACATAATCCGCTGCGTTAATTGCATTTGTCAGCAAAAGCGAATCGCGGGTAGGCTGTGTGTCAATAATTATGTAATCATAATCTTCTCTGACTTGGTTCAGAAAGTAATAAAGGAACTCGCCCATATTGGACAGGCACTTGGGGTCTCCCGGTTTGAAATACGTCTGTGCGTCCTCAAAGATTCCCGGAATTCGCTGATTGATGCGCGGTGTCTGCGCACTACACGGAATCATATCAACGTTCTCATATTCGGTTTCAACAATATAGTCTCTTGTCCTAGTGTATCGAAATCCGTCAAACATATCAAAGAGCGCTTTGCCATTATAAACTCCGCTTGTAATGCCATTTCCGCCGCTCAGCGCACTTGTAAGATTTCCCTGTGGATCTGTATCTATGCAGAGAACCTTTTTGCCCTCATCACCCATCAGATAGGCGAGGTTCGAAGCTGTGACTGTTTTGCCCGCCCCACCTTTTTCGATGGCGATCGTAATAATCTGTGCCGCCATTACTATTTCCTCATTTCGTCAGTTGTGTATTGGAAAGACTCACGTACCTGTTGTTAAATGCAGCGTCCTGCTTCAACAGGTTGTTTTGCGACTTGCGTACCTGTTGCTATTCGCATTTTGTTCTGTCACCCAACTTCGGAGCAAACAGTTGATAAACTAATTATATCACATACATCTACTATGTCAACACGAATTATAGGACAATGCCCGCGCTTCTTTTTTCTAAATAAGTTTGCTAAGACTTAAGTACCTGTTGCTGTTTTCATTTGCGTTTTCTTTTGCCGCTCCGTTAAGCAGAAAAGCGGTCTGCCATTTTAGCAGACCGCTTTTCTCATAGTTCTTATTTAATCTTCAAACATGGCTGCCCAATCCACCTTGAATAGATTTGATCTATCGCCATCCAGCATAGCAGCACGACGTTTACCATCACTTATGATGGTCGCAGAGTTTTCTATTATGTCGTTGTAAACCACTGTGCGATAGTATTGTGCGGATTTTCTTTCTTGGGCCTTTTCGAGCATTGCCTTATATTTAACGCTCATTCCCAATGCCCATGTTTTCAAACCGTCGTTATCCTTGATAATTCGGTTCAGTGCTTCAAACGTTTCCTCTGCTTGATCTTTCTTCTTTGTATTAGTCAAAATCTTTGCCGCGTATGTGAATACATCAATAAATATATTTCTCTCGTCCGGTGTCAATTTTTCCTCATACGTCTGATATTGGGCTTTTGCCTCCAACTCGTTTCGCGCCAAACGATAAGTCGTAGTTAGTATGGACTCGGCCAACGGCTGATTGTACTGCTCCAGCGTTTCCTTGTTGACAGTGCTGCGGCGCTTTCGTGGTTTTCTTCCGATTTCAGTATCAGCGCCTTTGTGTTCTTGATGGAAGGCCCTGACGTTTTTCATCTCTTCTCGATTTTTATACTTGATGAAAATATAGAGAAATTCGTATTTTCGGACTCCCCGCCGACGAACGGGCTCATAGTCAAACCAGAGATCCGTCATCTCATTGATTTCTTTTTTGACCATTACCAGAACATTCTTCTCAAAATCGGAGAAAACTTTATACTTTTCGGTAAGTGGTTTATCGCGGCTGAATTTGGCCGCAGAACTGTCTTTACTTTTGCTTTTGCTTCTGTTGATTTCATCACGCGTTGGCATAGAAAGCATCCCCTTGAATTCTTCTATGTCAAAACGCTTATACTTAAATCCTTTCAACGTATCGCGCTTATTGGGAAACTTTTGCAGCACTTCTTCTGTAACGGGTTCAAAAATCAATCCATTATTGTAAGAATAGTCTCTATTATTTCCGTTGTCATAAGACAAAATTATCTCATAGACACGCATCGAGTAGGTGCTTTGCATCATGAGCAAATACTCAATGCTGTAAGAAGTATAGTTGCTGGTGAGCTGTGCGATATCTTTCCAAATGTCCGGGTTAAAGCGCATACTTATCGTTTTTTTCTTCATGTCAACGATAGAACCACGGTTGACCCATGACATAGTCTTGTACTGATCGTTGCCAAGGGGTACCCAGAACATCCTATTTTCTAGGCTTTCAATGGTTTTGCGCAGATAGTTTGCGTAACCACTGTCCATTGCATTTACGCCCGTAAGTTTTGCAAAATCATCGAACGAAATCGTATAGTATTTCGATGCGTCCAAATCATGTCGCTGATCTATCTTTGACAGCAACATAAAAAGGATTTTTTGCTCATTGCGGGGTAGGGAATACTTTGTGCGCTGAATCAGATCGTTACTTTTTGTAATAAAAGAGCCGAAAGCATAGGTATCCCTCTTTTTTAGACCTGTTTGCTGCTTTCCGTCATTCGGCTTTTCATCCGATATAACTTCACCAACGATTGTATCTACGGCTTCGCTAATTTGATTGCTTTCATCTATTTTCTTCATAGAATACTATAAGACAAAAGATTGAGAATCCACTTTGTCTATACCTTTCTTTATGAACCAATCGTCAATTATGAGGAACTGTCGGTATGGAGAATTTGTGAGGGCATTCGCAGATTTAGATAAAGGTACACCTACACATTATATTCACTATCATACATTATCTAAAAAAAATTGTCAAACGCTTTTAACGACAGGTGATTTTATTTTTCGTTTTTCTTAAAGACTTATGTAATTACTTTTTACTCTTTTATATTTTATTATTATTATAGAAGAAGCGGAGGTTCTTTCTATTTACAACGGAGATTCTTTCCGAGATAACGGAGGTTCTTTCATTTGAAAGCGGAGATTCCTTTTCCGTCAAACGGAGATAATTTCATGCCAGCTGAGATGAAAGAATCTCCGTTTTGAGCGAAAAAAGCTCTTTTTTCATGTTATAGGCTTGGTTATAAGAATGTTTACGGGTATAAAATCGAGGATTTGCAGAAGTAGTCCTTTTTGAACAGCAAAAGAGAGTGGGAAAATGAAAATTTTCGCGGTAAAAAGCTCTGCTTTATTGTTGCGAAAGATGCGCAGGAAAAATGGTGCAGTAAAAACCTCGGAATTGAGGAGTTCAGTTGCAAAGGAAGATAAAGAGAAAAACGCGTGGTAACAATCTCCGTTTTGGGGTGTAGGCAAATATAAAGGAAAAGTAACAGATGGGGCTTGGGCAGAAACTTAAGATAGATATAGATCAACGCTTACACCGAGATGGCGGAGTGCAGGGGAATAGGGATAAACTAATTTTTTTCGCGGTAAAAAACTCGTGATAAAAGGAAGCCGTTTTACGCGAATGCTCACAAAGAAAAGTGTATGTATGAAGTAAGAAACTTTTTTCGCGGTAATAATCTCTGCTTTGGTGTCGGATACGATGGATCATAAAAAGAAAAATTGTAGAAGCAATTCTGTTTGAATGCTTGAGGGAAAATAGTACTTACTGAAATCAGAAGAGGGGGGAGAGGAATAAGAAAACATAGGAAAAGCAGGGTAATTACGTTACAAAGGAATACAATTCGTATATACTTTGCACAAAACAACAAAACGTAAACGAAAATAGAGGCGATTTATATAAACGGAGAAATTTACCGAGAGAAAAAATCAGAGAAAGTACAAATAATAGTAACGATAGAACGACTAAAATGTGCAACTCTACCGCAGAGTGGATGCACAAAAAATAGATAATTAACGCGAAAAAAACGCGAAAAAAATCGAAATGCATAGGTCGGATTGGACGGGCGTAATTCAAGCAATAATAAAAACAAAATGTATATTTCATAATAAATGTACATTTTGTAGTTTTCAGCTTTCTATAAATAGGCTAAGGAAAGGCCAGTGAGACATCTTGAGGCATGGTGAGAGAGCGAGCAGAGCTTTTTTCGCGGTAAAAACCTCGGCATGCTTTCGGTAGTTATTAGGTTGAAATAGAGAGGAATGAAAAAATGTGCGGTAACAATCTCCGTTATCAGCAGTCGTATAAATAATGAAGTGAGATAGGGGAGGAGTAGAAGCCAAATTAAAGCTATGACAACAGAGACAGCGGCAACAGAGACAAATTAAAGATGCGTTATAGCAACAAGTACCGAAGTCGGCGTGCAAGTGAGTAGGGGAGAGAAAAGAAAAAAATGTAAAGTGCGCGAAAAGCACAAAAATATCCGCTTGAATTAGTTAAGGTAATCCTTTGGATTTACATAGAAACCATTGATGATAACACAGATATGAAGATGGTTTCCGGTCACATCGCCAGTAGCACCAACCTTGGCAATGGTGTCGTACTTGTTCACCGTATCACCAACCTGCGCCAAAAGCTGGCTGCAATGGGCGTAAAGGGTGCAATACCCGCCACCGTGGTTGATGACCAGATAGTTGCCGTAGCTGACATGATACCCTGCTTTAATGACAGTGCCGGCCTCCACTGCAAGAATCGGCGTACCGTAGGGATAGGCAATATCCAAACCATTGTGGATGGTGGTATCCTTTCCGGGAATACCGACATCCTCGCGTTTGCCAAAGAAAGAAGTGATGTGCTGCTCCCAGTTTGGGTCGTTGAACGGATTGCCGAACCCGCCGCTCGGAGCAGGGGAGTTATCATCAATAAGTGAATCATTGATCTGCCCCAGAATCGAGATGCCCTCACGTTCTTCTATTTAATGGAGGTAGACGGTCAGATTGTGCGCATAGGCATCAGCATAGCTTTTCTGCTTGTCGTCAAGCTGCCAAACCGTGTCGGCAAAGTAGTCATCGCCCACATAAGAAAGTGTGAAAACGGTGTAGGTGTGATCCTCTTGGACGGTTATGGTCTGCCCGCGCACCTCTTTCTGCACTGGTTCGGTGCGGACTTCTTCGGAGGTGATGTAAGTATAATATTCTGCATGGTGCGCTTGTACCTGTGCGGAAAGGTCGGCTAGGCTGATTTTGGTATAGTCGTCCTCTCCTTGGTAAGCGGAGTACATAGAAATGAGTTGAAAGGCATTGTAGGAGACATGACCACCCACGAAATCATCAATGTCGCTGTAGGTGAGGTTTGCACGCTCGGCTTCTATTTCGGCAAGGGAGTCCTCGTAGCCTTCCTGCAAAATATCTGATACTGCATTGCGAAGCTGGATTACATTGGATGCGATTTCCAAATCATCATTGACCGCCGTGCTGGGCTGTGTCAGTGCGCCAAAAATCGCGCCGGGTAGCATGAGCAGAACCAGAACCGGCAGCAACAAAACTGCAATGACAACGACCAGTACTTCCTTGCGATACTGCACCGTAGCTTCGGCAGCAGCCCCGGCAGAACCGCCATGTATGCCCGCCTGTGCGATTTTGGCAAGTTTCGGCGCATTGTGAAATGCTGTTGAAGCAGCTTGCCGTGAATTTTGATTATTGTTTTCAATCATTTAGTTTCTCCGCGCCGGAGCCTTTGGCATGGCGGCCACTTTACGCTCATCATACTGCATGCGCCCGCGTTCGTCCTGAACGGTGGGCGTTTTTTCTACGCGAGTCGTAGCATAGACCTTGTACCACTTTTCGCCGTCGCGGGATGTCTGCTCAGTAAAGTGCCCCTCCGGCTTTTCGTACTGGCGGGCATTGTACATGGCAAACTGAATCTGACCGCGGCCGGGGATAATCTCACGCCCTTGAATCTTGCCGCCGCCGATTTCCACATCTTTGACGCTGTTGCCCATCTGCCCCAGCAGCACACGGTTCATAGCTGCCTGTTGGATAGAAGACGAAGTGGGAATGGAGGTCTGTTCCACAACAGAGGAGCCGCCACCGGCGCGCATGGCAATTTCACTATCCCTTGTCGGAGAAACATCAATTGTGCTATCGCCCTCCAGCGCCAGCGGCGTGGCGGGGATAGGAGAGTCAATCACAGCATCGTTTTCAGCGGTTGCCATTGCAGTGGGAATATTTTCGCCAGTGGCGGGAATAGGCATGGCCTCCGCATCGCTGGTGCTGGCAAAATAGCCATTGAGCGCTTCTACAGCGCTGTCGCCTGTAATACTGCCGCCTGTCTGCCCGGTGGCGATAGAACCGATGACCTTGCTGGCGAAGCCGCCATCTTTGCCAAGGCTGTTATGGTACATGGACCCGCCCAGAGATGCACCGATGCCACCGGATTGCCCACTGATGGAGCTTGCGGTGCTTCGCTGCACATGACGGCTCACCACGCCGGAAAGCCCACCTGCAAAAGTATTGCTGGGTGTAGCTTTTGCGGTAGCAGTTGAAGTGGCGGCTTTTGTAGCGCCCAGTCCCATAAAGGCTTTGCCAATTTCAAAACCGCGGAAAGCCAGCAACGCCTCGGATAGCATCGAGCCGGGCGAGCGAGAAACGCCGATGCCCAGTGAATGCAGGATACCGTCCAGCTTGGTGGCGACCTTGAGAAAAGCAATGGCGCACAGCAGCCATAGAAACAGATTGCCGGATACGGCATCTTTGCCCTGTGCGTCCACAGCCGCAGTAGCCTCATCCTCGGTCAAAGCAAAAGCGATCGGGCAATACAGGAGAGCAAGGCTGAGAGCGGTGAATAAAGAAAAAAGAGTTTTTTTCACGTAAAAAATCTCCTATAAGGACAGCGGATTGGCAAGAAATTCACCGACCATGTTGACGAACAGTTTCAAGCACCATGCGTTCATAATCAGCAGCAGAAGCTGCCCACTGAACATTCGGCACCAGCTTTTGAAAATGTTGTTTGTGCCGCGAGCTGCGCCCATGGCAAAGGCAAGGGGTGCGGTGAAAACCAGAATTCCCAGTACAACGTATCGCTCGGCGGCCTCCAAAAGCAGCTTTAAGTAGTTCCAAGCCAGAATCACAACGAGAATCAGTGCAATCAAGGCCACAGAACCGTTGGCAATCACGCCAATGATGACGAGTAGCACGGAATTGAAGTCTCCAAACTGCACGCCGGGCAGGCTGCTGTCCAGAATCCAGGTGTAGGGCGTGCCGCCGATCTGCAAGGCAAGGTTGACGATGTCATCGCAATACCAAATCAGAAGCAGGAAAATTACAGAGCGCACCACCAGATTGATGGGATTCTCGGTGTCAATGTCAAACCCTGCGCCATAGCAGCGGTAAAGCTGCCACACAAGGTTTAGCAGCACTAACCCGATGGCGGTCCAGATGAAAATCTCATACATGGCTGAAGCAGCAGGAAAGTACCGCTTGAACGTATCCATATTGCAGCCCAGCGCGCCAAGTACTGATGTGGATGCCAAATCCAGAAAATTCATCACCTGCGTTGCCAGCCAATCCACAATGCCATCTAAAATGCCCAAAGGCGTTCACCTCCTTGTTGCAATTCCGCGCAGGTTTACGGATTCCAAGTGCCGCCCTGGAAGAACGGCGTAACGTAGGCCATGATGAAGCCGAGACCGTTCAGAATCGCCCAAGTGATGGCAATGCGCTTGAGCCATGCGCGGGAGTCATCCACGGTCTTGCCGTTCTTTGAAAAGTTCATCAGCAGCAGGGCAACGGCGGCGCAGACCACGGCTGTGACGGTGGAGATAGAGATGATCTGCGAGTAGACATCCTGCATGATTTCGCTGGCTTTCGTCCAGACGGTGGTGCCGGTTGTGGCGGTAGAGGAATTATCCTCGCCGGTTGCAAAAGCGGGCATTGCGGTCAGTACGTTGCACATGGCAGCACAAAGGGCAGCTTTTATGCGCTTATGAGAGCAAGAACGTGTGTTTTTCTTAGTCATTGAAACCTCCTGTGTGCAAAAATGCTTTAAGAATCGCCAAAAGTAGGCCATTACCATGATAACAAATTGGCTGTGCAGGAAAAAAGGCCTTCGCTCTGCTGATTTTGTGCGGATATTGTGCAGGGTCAATCGAGTGTCAGCAGTTTGGTGATTTTCTCGCAATCCTGAGAGGTATATCCCCACAATATCGAGCTGAGAATCTCAATAGCTTCATCCCGATGGACATAGTAGGTGCGCAGAGAAATGGAGATTCCCTTGGTTTCGAGCGAATGCAAAATTGCACCCGCATTCTCGCACTGCTGCGGGGAGAGATAGGCGTAGTATAAAATCCAGTAATAGAACTCGCCCTTTTTATGCTTGCGGCGCATCAGGTCAATTGCGGTGTCGGTAAGTTGCATCATCTTTTTACTGCGCACCAAGGCATAGGTATAGTTTTCTGGCGGGTTGCCTCCATCCTTGACCTCACTAGCAACAAGTGGGGAATCGGTGAATAGCTCATACGTGGTCTTGAACTCCTTCTGTAAGTTGAGATCAGAAACTTCCAGAATCCACGAAATATCACGGTATTTGTTCAAGAAAGTCCGTGTGTTGTGGTAGTGCGTAGATACATCAGATTTCCGTATTTTAAATAACATAAAAACTCCATGTTTTTCGAAAGAATGATTCAATTACTAATTAAAGAGAAAGAACAATTTTTACACATGACTTGAAGAGAAAAACTCCGTATTGAAATCACACATTATGATTTCAATACGGAGTTTTATTTTGAGATTAAGAGTCTTTGTTTACAGAGGAAACAAAGTAAGAAATAAACTATCATTAGAGCGCACCAATTGCATGTTTGACCATAGATAGAGCAAAAAGCGACAACTCAACTAACCGTGCGGTTGCAATAGCAAAAATGAGCTTATCTGACAAACTAATAAAAATGATTGAATGCTTCTTATTTATATAAGATAGGCGTTGGATATATTACGCTACTAGAAAGGTAGGAAGTTATAAAGAAAAAGCAAGAAGCTACTTTTGAAAGTGGCACAAAAGGGTTTCCCTAATATCGTTCCATGAGTTCCATCTTAACCTTTATCCCTCCGCATATTCGCTCGGCGTTTTCCCATAAAAATCCTTGAATTTTCGCGAGAAAAAGTAGGGGTCATCAAAACCTAC
>ULQA01002384.1_pt1 | contig 13465 bp, 10 predicted proteins | sample 1954001 | NCBI WGS metagenome assembly ULQA01 (sample SAMEA4835643, study PRJEB28245) | human gut metagenome | biome: gut microbiome; material: fecal sample | place: Denmark | collected 2008 | reverse complement strand
AAGTGGTCACAAGTAGAATTGGCAGATTACATGAATCTTTCTCCTAGTTTTATTGCAGATATTGAGAACCCTAAACGGAGAGCGAAATATAACCTCAACCATTTAAATGAGTTAGCTAAAGTTTTTAGTTGCTCTCCTAAAGACTTCTTACCTGATGTGCCATTAAGAAATGAAAAATAGGTATTGGTATAATTTTCTATTATTATTTATTAGTAATGTAAAATAGGTGTTGAAATCTATTTGTTTTAGAGTGGTATTTGTCTGATATTTCGTAATGAAATCAAGGAGAATATTGTTATATTTGATTATATTTGCAAAAAAATATATATGAATATAGGTATTATACATTTAACAGATTTGCATATAGGCTCATCTAATAATCAATATAGTGGAAAAATTTCAGAGATAGTAAAGGCTATCAAAGGGGATTTGCTCGATGTTGCTGTTATATATTTAGTTGTAACTGGAGATGTAGTAAACCGAGGTAGTGGTTTTAAAGAAGCTGAGGTCTTTTTGGATAAGTTAAAGAATTCTTTAGCTCGTTTTTTTAATGGAATAGATGTCAAATATATAATTGTTCCAGGTAATCATGATTGTAATTTTACACAGAGTAATCAGGTTAGAGATATTATTGTAAATAGTATTCAAACAACGCAGTTGAGTGATAATAGCGTTATTGAATCATGTTTGAAAGTTCAGGATGATTTTTGGAGATTTTATGAGAAGATAACCAAGACATGCCCCTTTAATAGACTAGCGTATCAAATTAAAGATACAATTAATGAAAAGACGATTTGTTTTAATTGTTATAATACGGCTTGGATGTCTTCAATAAATGAAGAAGTTGGAAAAATGTATTTTCCCATTGAACAAATACCTTTAACTTTGTCTATGGAAGATGGTGATTTGATAGTTTCTATTTTTCACCATCCGTTAAGTTGGTTTACGCCTAATACAGAACTTAATAATAGAAAAGAATTTTCTAAATTCTTAAATGAGAGTTCACATATTCTTATTTATGGGCATGAACATGATGATGAACATTCGAAAGTTGAAGATTTGAAGACCAAAACAGAAACGGTGTATATTGCAGGGAGAGCTTTTCAAAATGAAATAGATAGAACTTCAGGTTTTCAGGTTATTAATATTGACGTAAATACAAAGCAGGGGAAAGTTATATCATATAAATGGCAGAAAGATAAATATACCAATCTAGATGAACTGTTATTAGAGTATGATAGAAAAAAAACAAGTAAGAAGTTTAATCTTAAAAGAACTTATTTGGAAGTTCTGGATAATTTGAATTTACCTCTAAAATTTGAAACAAGAAAAAATGTGAAACTATCTGATATTTTTGTTTATCCAGATTTAGAAAAAATATCTTCCAAAGAAAAAAAGATAGATGAAATATATAGTTCGCAAAGGTTATTAGATTCTGAAACTAAAATAATATGTTTAGAAGGAGAGGCGCAATCGGGAAAAACAAGCCTTCTGAATATGCTATATATTGAATTTCATGAACGAGGTAAATATCCACTATTAATTGAAGCTAAGAAATTAGTAAAAGGAGATATCAAGCGTAATATTCGGCGAACATTTGAAGAACAATATGAATGTGATGACAATATTTTTGAGAATTATTGTCAGTTTGATAATAAAAATAAGGTCTTATTTATTGATAATTTACAAGATTATACTTATAATTCTCTTACTCTTATAAATGTAATCAAAGAATTAGTATCTTTTTTTGATAAGATTATTATTAGTACAAGTACTCTTTTTACTTTTTCTTCAGTCATAAAAGCAGAATTTAAAAGTATTGATTATTATTTTATTCAACCTTTAGGATATAAAAAAAGGAATGAACTGATTGAGAAATATAATATATTGAATGAGTCTCAACAAACCATTACTGACCAAATTATATTAGAAAAAACCAAATATTATTACGACCAAGTACAATCTGTTCTTGGAAATAAATTGATACCTTCATTTCCAGTATACATTCTTTCGATTCTACAGACTTTGATATATGCTACTCCACATAATTTAGAACAAACATCATTAGGCTATTGTTATCAATCTTTGTTATATGTAGCTTTAACAGATAAAGCAAAAGTGAAGAATGAAGATGTAGATTCGATTTTCAATTTTTTATCAGAATTAGCTTTTAATTTGTATGAAACGGGAAATGATTCTTTTTCAGGACAGTATTTAGAAGATTTTTATGTTTTATATAGTAGTAAATATATAACAAAAGGGCTTGTGAAGATAATAGAAATATTGCTTAACTCAAATATTATAATTGAGGATGAAGATGGTGATTATAAATTTCGCTATAACTATATTTTTTACTTCCTTGTCTCACGGAAATTGGTTGATATTATACATACTGATAAAGGTAAGGAGATAGTACGTAATCTTTGTAATAATTTATCTAATGAAAAATCTGCTAATGTATTAATTTTTGCAACTCACTATACGAAAGATAACTTCCTGATTGATGAAGCTACTTTTTCATTAATGGTTCCTTATAATTCATATGTACCAGTGACTTTAAATACAAATGATGATTATTATAAGTTGATAGAAGATATTGTGAAAGAAATTAGTTCTAATTTGATACAAGCCAATAAGAATCCTGTAGAAGAACGAATTAAAGAACTTGAAGCTAAAGATAGACTTGTTGCTAATACACTAAAAAATGGAGAGGATAAATTTGAAAATGAACAAATTATAACTAACGAAGAGTATAGCAATTGTGTAGAAGAAATGGTTCATGCTTTAAAATCTTTAGAAATAGTTGGACAAATAATTAAAAATAGAAAGGGGTCAATAGATAAAGAAAAATTGTTATCTATTATAAAGGAGTTATACTTCACAGCTTTTAGAACAATAGGTTTTTTTGGTGAAATGTCTAAAATGTCCCAAGATGAGTTGAAAAAGTCTTTGATGAATAAAATAGAAGAAGGAGATACGGCATTTGCTATTGAACAAAAAATAAGTAACTTTTTTAGATATATGACTTTTCAGCATTGTTTGGGTATATTTTCTAAGGTTGTTTTTTCTGTTGGTAACAAAGATTTGAAGCAAATATTTGATGATGTTGCTCAAGATATAAATACTCCAGCAGCAAAACTTGTGACATTTAGTATTAAGAGTTGCTATGGAAAAATTTCTCTAAAAGAATTGAAAGTTTTAGCTGAAGAATTTAAGGATAATCATGTTGCACTTTCAATTTTAAGAGCGCGAGTTAGAGCATATGTGTATAATAATCATATAGAATATAAAGAAAAGCAACGGATAGCTAGTACTATGAATATGAAAATACAAGGTTAATTTTTTTTTGTTCATGTATTCAATTTGTGATATGTATGCAAATCTTGAAGTATAAATAGTACTTAATATTCACTAAGAATAGAAATGAATATTAAGTATATACGCATATGATTGATTATTAGTTGTTTATGCAGTGTTATGTAAAATCGTAATTTGCAGATATTCACTTTCATAGTATATTGTATGTTTGTGAATATTAACTTTCTAATAGGTGTTGATAATACTGACTTTATTTTTTTATTGGCTTATATTTTTCTAAGCGAGTTGCGTAAAACAAGTGCGCAAAAGAGTGCGTAAATTGATTTGCGTAAGATAAATGCGCAATTATGATTTTTTAGTATATGATTTAATGTTCTGTATTATAGTTGATTAATTAAGGATGTGTTTGTTTCGACTGTATGCATAGGAGGGTATTCCTGCTTGTTGTGATCGTTGAGTTGAATTTGTTGTTCCATTGGATTTAGTTATTTGAATTGATTGTTTCTATTTTACGATAGATCCTATACGTATAGATATAAAAAAAAGGAGCAACGCCTTGCTCCAACCTTTGTTAACCTTAAATCTAATACTATGAAAAATACATTGCAAAGGTACGGACTTCTGTGATATTTGCAAATAATCCAAGAAAAAATGTATGTTATATAACATAGATTAAGAAAATGCATTCCTGTCTTAACGGTTATTCGGAATTTTACTGTCTATGTACAGAGATTTTTTTTATCTTTGCGTCCAATATCTATTACTAATACCTAATATAAATATGGATAAAAGAAGAATGTACCAATGGTTACTGTTGGCAATTATTTGTTTAAGCTTCTCAATGGGAGAGAGCTATGCACAGAAAAAGGATTTTGCAAATTTAGCTCGTTATTCAAAACAAAATGCTGCGCTTCCGCAAGCGACAAAAAAAGATAAACGGGTTGTTTTTATGGGAAATTCCATCACTGAAGGTTGGGTAAGGACTCATCCGGACTTCTTCAAGACAAATGGATATATTGGTCGCGGAATCAGTGGGCAGACTTCTTATCAATTCTTGTTACGTTTTCGGGAAGATGTGATTAATCTTTCTCCTGCTTTAGTAGTGATTAATGCCGGAACAAATGATGTTGCCGAAAATACACAGGCTTATAATGAAGATTATACGTTTGGAAATATCATCTCCATGGTCGAATTGGCTAAAGCGAATAAAATTAAAGTTATTCTGACTTCCGTACTTCCTGCTGCTGCATTCAAGTGGAGAATGGAAATTAAAGATGCTCCTCAGAAGATTAAATCTTTAAATGATCGGATAGAGGCTTATGCAAAAGCAAATAAAATTCCGTATGTGGATTATTATCAAGCATTGGTGGTTAATGAAAACCAGGCCTTGAATCCTCAATATACAAAAGACGGAGTACATCCGAACAGTGAAGGATATGATATCATGGAACCGTTGATAAAGAAAGCGATTGATAAAGCACTTTGAATACGAAGATAACGTATAGACATAAAAAAAGGAGCAACGCCTTGCTCCAACCTTTGTTAACCTTAAATCTAATACTATGAAAAACACGATGCAAAGATACGGACTTCCGGCAACTTTGCAAATTATCAGCCATTGATAAGTGTTTTTATAACTCTAATTAACGGAATGGATGACGTGATACAGGTTTGTTAAGATTTTCTATGCTTGACAATCAAATTTGTAGTAGAAGAGAAGTAGGGAAATCTATCCCCATTTCTCTTTCATTAAGTCTTCCAATTTTAATAATTCGTCACGGTATTGGGCAGCTTCAATAAATTCAAGCTTTTTGGCTGCTTCCTGCATTAGTTTGCGCGTACGTTCGATACTCTTTTCCATTTGTGCTTTACTCATATACTGTACTACCGGATCTGCCGCAATGTTCGGAGTTGTCGGTTCAATATAGGCTTGTTTTTCTTTCAGCAATTCATTTGTTTCCGAATTCGCGTTGCCGAATACATCCAAGTTTCTCGCTTTCTTGATCTGCTGTGGAGTAATGCCGTTTGCCTCATTGTATGCCAACTGTTTCTCTCGTCGACGATTGGTCTCGTCGATGGTCAGTCTCATGCTGTCCGTAATTTTATCGGCATACATGATTACTTTTCCGTTCACATTGCGCGCTGCACGTCCGGCTGTCTGCGTCAACGAACGATGGGAACGAAGGAAGCCTTCCTTGTCTGCATCAAGGATAGCTACAAGAGATACTTCCGGCAAATCGAGACCTTCACGTAGCAGATTGACCCCGATCAGCACATCGTAAATTCCCTGTCGGAGGTCATCCATGATTTTTACACGTTCGAGAGTATCAACGTCGCTATGAATATAATTACACCTTATATTATTGTTGAGGAGATATTCAGTTAGCTCCTCCGCCATACGCTTGGTAAGAGTAGTGACAAGAACACGCTCTTCTTTCTCAATACGCAGTTGAATTTCTTCCATCAGATCATCGATCTGGTTCAAGCTCGGGCGTACTTCGATGACAGGATCAAGCAGTCCCGTAGGACGAATCACCTGCTCTACGACGATACCTTCAGACTGAATCAATTCATAATCTGCCGGTGTGGCACTGACATAAATTACCTGTTTCGCCATTTCCTGAAACTCTTCGAATTTCAACGGACGGTTGTCCATAGCCGCAGGCAATCGGAAACCATATTCTACCAGATTGATTTTACGTGCCCTGTCGCCTCCGTACATTGCACGGATCTGAGGAACACTGACATGGCTTTCGTCAATGACAATCAGAAAATCGTCCGGAAAGAAATCCAGCAGACAATAAGGGCGGGTACCTGCAGCACGACCGTCGAAATAGCGGGAATAATTCTCAATGCCGGAGCAATGTCCCAATTCCCGAATCATTTCCATATCGTATGTGACACGCTCGTATAGTCTTTTCGCTTCATATTCTTTGCCGATAGACTCAAAGAAAGCGACCTGTTTGGTCAAGTCATCTTCTATCTCATGAATAGCTCGGAGGGTTGCCTCCTTAGTAGTCATGAACAAATTGGCGGGATAAATCTTATAAGCCTCGAAGGGGGCGACAGTGACTCCGCTGACTGGGTCTACCTCCTCTATGCCATCAATCTCGTCTCCCCAAAATGTGACGCGCAACAGGTTGTCCGTATATGCCAGATAAATATCCACAGTATCTCCTTTGACGCGGAAATTACCACGATTAAGGTCGATATCGTTGCGGACATACAGACTGTCTACCAGGCGGCGGAGGAAAACATTGCGGTCAATCATGCGTCCCCGTTCTATTTCAATCACATTTTTATAAAAGTCCGAAGGGTTTCCCATCCCATAGATACAGGAAACGGAAGAGACCACTACTACGTCTTTTCGTCCGGAGAGTAGGGCGGAAGTTGCGGCGAGACGGAGCTTGTCTATCTCGTCATTGATGGCAAGATCCTTTTCTATATAAGTATCGCTGCTAGGCAAATAGGCTTCCGGCTGGTAATAATCGTAGTATGAAACGTAATATTCCACCGCATTATTCGGAAAGAATCCCTTAAACTCTCCATATAATTGGGCGGCCAGCGTCTTATTATGGCTCAAAATCAATGTCGGCTTATTGATATTAGCGATTACATTGGCAATGGTAAATGTTTTTCCCGATCCTGTAACCCCCAATAAAGTCTGTGCGGGAACTCCTTGAAGTACCCCTTCAGTCAGTTGTGCGATTGCTTCCGGCTGGTCTCCGGTAGGTTTATAAGCTGATGTTAGTTCAAAATTCATAGTTAATTCTAAAATTGGAACAATATTCGGCAAAATAATCGAGATTACAAATCATTTTTCCAAATAAATCCTTTACTTTGCAACAAAATAATTGAAAATTGAGAATTGAAAATTAAAAAGTATTGCAGAAGCAGATAATTCCCTTTCATTCTCGATTCTCTATTTTTAAATTTTAATAATGAAAAGCATGATTTGGAATGAGAGCATTGAGTGTATGGATCGTGAGAGTCTTCGTAAGATTCAAAGTATACGACTCAAGAAAATTGTAGATTACGTTTATCACAACACACCCTTCTATCGGAAGAAGATGCAGGAAATGGGAGTCACTCCCGATGATATCAATAGCATTGATGATATTGTGAAACTGCCGTTTACCACGAAACATGATTTAAGAGATAATTATCCGTTCGGGCTTTGTGCTGTACCGATGAGTCAGATTGTACGTATCCATGCTTCATCCGGTACGACGGGGAAACCGACGGTTGTCGGCTATACTCGTAAGGATTTGTCTTCATGGGCGGAATGTATTTCTCGTGCCTTTACCGCATACGGGGCAGGCCGATCGGACATTTTTCAAGTATCATACGGATATGGACTTTTCACAGGCGGACTGGGGGCACATGCCGGAGCCGAAAATATCGGAGCTTCTGTGATTCCAATGTCTAGCGGTAACACTGAAAAGCAGATAACGTTGATGCATGACTTCGGTTCGACAGTACTTTGTTGCACGCCTTCTTATGCACTGTATCTGGCAGATGCGATTAAGGATTCGGGGTATCCACGTGAGGAGTTTAAGCTGAAAGTCGGTGCTTTCGGTGCGGAACCTTGGACGGAAAATATGCGCCATGAGATTGAAGAAAAGCTGGGCATTAAGGCATACGATATTTATGGATTGAGTGAAATTGCCGGACCGGGTGTGGGCTACGAGTGTGAATGCCAGCATGGAACCCACTTGAATGAAGACCATTACTTCCCCGAAATTATTGATCCGAATACATTACAGCCGATAGAACCCGGTCAAACAGGCGAACTGGTGTTTACCCACCTTACAAAGGAAGGTATGCCGCTGCTCCGTTATCGTACGCGCGACCTTACCGCTCTACATTATGACAAATGTTCCTGTGGACGTACATTGGTACGCATGGATCGTATCTTGGGACGCAGTGATGATATGTTGATTATTCGTGGTGTCAATGTATTCCCGACACAAATAGAATCCGTTATTCTTGAAATGGCGGAATTTGAACCGCATTATCTGCTGATAGTGGGACGCGAGAATAATACCGATACGATGGAACTTCAAGTAGAAGTACGGCCGGAATTCTATTCTGATGAAATCAATAAGATGTTGGCTCTGAAGAAGAAATTGGGTGCGCGTCTGCAGAGTGTACTCGGATTGGGAGTCAATGTGAAGCTGGTAGAACCGCGTAGCATTGAACGCAGTGTGGGTAAAGCGAAACGGGTGATTGATAACAGAAAACTTTAAAACTTAAAATTAATACTCTACGATTATGGTAGCAAAACAACTTTCTATCTTTTTGGAAAACAAGTCAGGTCGTTTGACGGAAGTGACTGAAGTGCTGGCGAAAGAAGATATCAATCTTTCTGCTTTGTGCATCGCTGAAAATGCTGATTTCGGTATTTTGCGCGGAATTGTGTCCGATCCGGATAGAGCATATAAAGCTTTGAAGGATAATCATTTTGCAGTAAATGTGACCGATGTGGTCGGAATCAGTTGTCCTAATGTGCCGGGAGCTTTGGCAACTGTATTGGGATATTTGTCCGCTGAAGGGGTGTTTATCGAATATATGTACTCGTTTGCCAATAATAATGTGGCCAATGTAGTGATTCGTCCTAGCAATCTGGATAAATGTATTGAGGTGTTGAAAGAAAAGAAAGTTGATCTGCTGGCGGCTAGCGATTTGTATAAACTTTAATTGTCTTTTTCTCCCCATTTGTCGATGTTTAACGCCTTTTATGTATTAAAAAACATAGATTAATTGCTAAATTCCCTGCGAATAAGTAACTTTGCGCAATATTTTAAAATAGGATGAAGAAAAATATCATTATAACTTTGCTTGCGGCGGCTACTCTGACATCATGTGGAGAGTACAATAAATTGCTGAAAAGCACCGATTACGAATACAAGTACGAAGCCGCTAAAAACTATTTTGCAAAAGGACAGTATAACCGTTCGGCTACTTTGTTGAACGAATTGATTACTATTCTTAAAGGAACGGATAAAGCGGAAGAATCTTTGTATATGTTGGGCATGAGTTATTATAATCAAAAAGATTATCAGACTGCGGCTCAGACTTTTATCACCTATTTTAATACATATCCCCGTGGAACTTTTACTGAATTGGCACGTTTCCATGCAGGTAAAGCATTATTTTTGGATACTCCGGAGCCACGTTTGGATCAGTCAAGTACTTATCAGGCTATCCAACAATTACAGATGTTCATGGAATATTTCCCGAACAGTAGTAAAAAGCAAGAGGCACAGGATATGATTTTTGCTTTGCAGGATAAGTTGGTGTTGAAAGAACTTTATTCAGCCAAATTATATTATAACTTGGGTAATTATTTGGGCAACAACTATGAGTCTTGTGTAATCACGGCTCAAAATGCACTGAAGGATTATCCTTATACTGATTATCGCGAAGAACTTTCCATCTTGATTCTGCGTGCAAGGTATGAGATGGCTATTTATAGCGTGGAAGATAAGAAAATGGATCGGTATCGTGAGACAATCGATGAATATTATGCTTTTAAGAATGAGTTTCCGGAAAGCAAATATCTGAAAGAGGCTGAGAAAATTTTCAATGAATCACAGAAAGTAATTAAAGACTAAATTTAAATAGATTTATGGACTACAAAAAGACGAATGCTCCTACTACAACGGTAACCCGTGACATGATGGAACTCTGCTCCGATACAGGGAATGTTTATGAAACAGTTGCCATTATTGGTAAGCGTGCTAATCAGATTAGTGTGGAAATCAAGAACGATCTTTCTAAGAAATTGGCAGAGTTTGCTTCTTATACTGACAACATGGAAGAAGTGTTTGAAAATAGAGAGCAAATCGAGATTTCTCGTTATTATGAGAAGTTGCCGAAACCGGACCTGATTGCTACGCAAGAATACATCGAAGGGAAAATATACTATAGAAATCCGGCTAAAGAGAAGGAAAAACTTCAGTAATTTATTTTCTGACGAAAGAATTGATAGTCAAGTAGTAAGTGGGATGATAATCCCTGCTCCTTATTGCTTGGCTATTATTGTTTAACTCAACTACTATTTATACTATTTATGATTCAAAGAATTCAAACAGTTTATTTACTGATTGTTACAGGTTTGCTGATTACAGCAATGTGCTTGCCGATGGGGTATTTTACTGATACGATGGGAGAGCACTCTTTTAAAGCTCTAGGAATAGAACTAAACGGTGCTTACGAGTCTACATGGGGCTTATTCTGCATCTTATTGCTTAGTGCTATTGTTGCCGTAGCTACAATTTTCTTATATAGGAATCGTATGTTGCAGATACGTATGACGATTTTCAACAGCTTATTGCTGGTAGGCTATTACATTGCTTTTCTTGCTTTCTATTTTGCATTGAAAAATGATGCGAATATGTTTCGGGTGGGGTGGGCTTTGTGTTTGCCGCTTGTTTCCATTATTCTGAATATATTGGCTGTTCGTGCTATCGGACGTGATGAAGTGATGGTAAAGGCTGCGGATAGATTAAGATAAAATTTTCCCTATACTCTCTGAGTAATTTGTTAATAATATGATAGATAAAAAGCATAGCTTTATAGGAGTTAAAGCTATGCTTTTTGCTATCTAAAGCTGCGCTTTAGCATCTTTAAAACGATGCTTTGCAGATGTGGAAATCCTTTTTGTTTTATTTCTTCAAATCGAATAAATAAGTGAGCTTTATTGAAATTGTTCCATGCGCTGCACGGGCAAAATAATCCTTTTTGGTTGTCTTGTAGAAATCGGATAAGGCAAAATAATAACGTCCTTCCACTATAAAACTACCGGCTTTTTTCGTTCTAAGCTCTACACCACCGCCTCCGGTAATGCCATAATCAAATTTATTCTGAATCTTAGTACCATATACCGCTTTTTGGGTATCATTGAGATTCATATCGACTCCTTCAATCTTCTCTGATTCTCCAATGAGAAATCCTATTTGCGGTCCGGCATGGATGAAAAATTGTAAGCCTCTCTCATTACCAAATGCTAGATGTGCAAGGAAAGGAATATCAATGTAGCTCATTTTACGAGTGTAAATTTGAGTGGGGTCTTCTACCATATCTCCATTTTCTCCTGGAATCTCAAATAATTGATCCCAACCTCGTTGTGAGAAGTTCAGTTCGACCTGTGCCCCACAAATCATGGCAAAATACTTTTCAGAAATATAACGGGCTGTCAATCCTCCGGTTATTCCCATCAGGCTGTTCTGTTTGATGGTAGGAGTGAAGGATACACTATTTAAGTTGACACCTCCGTTGACACCTACAGAAAAATTGCTTCGTGCCTCTCCGATCTGAGCAGTGGCGGAGAGAGTGAATCCTGTTAGCAGAAGGCCTGCGATCAAAAATGGTTTTATCTTTATCATTTTCCGTATTATTCGAAGTCAAGTTTTACTAATTCAAAGTTTTTAGTGAAACGAATGAAGAACACTTTCTTATTAATAAATCCTCCCCAATTGTTCACACGTTGGAATTTGAAGCCGGTTTGAATAGGAGTCAGATTCATTTTAGACAGATTATTTTCAAGTTCCGAGCCATAACGTGACAATCCTTTTAAGAAAAAGAATCCGGTGTCAAAACCGAGCATTGCATAATTGGGATACTTGCTGCTTAGGTCTTTACTGTACCATTTGTGGTAAGCGTTGGTAAACTGCACGGCAGCTGGGAATAGTGTGTTCGTATAAAACGAAGAATAGAAATACACGTCCAGCTCAAAGAAACTTTCCAAATGATCTCTCGTGTAAGTCTGCCATTCCGGATAGCCGAACAAATGGATGTTCTGTCCTGCATTATCTCTGACTAACAGCGTCAATTGCGGGAGTACTTTAATAAGCAATACATTTTTTCCTGAGGTAGGAATAAAGATGTTCTCCTTATCATTGCGGAGCGCTGCTTTCAACATTTCTTTTGTTGCATTTTCGTTGACTGTTTGCATGGAGATGCCCTTATTCTTTAGCTCTTGTTTCAAGCCACTGATAAATTCAGCCTTTTCTTTGTCGGCACTGATAGGCTCGATAAAGATAACATGCGCATTGGGAAATTGACGTGTGAAATGCTCGTAAACTTCTGAATATAAATAAGATTGTGGCGTATTGATCTGATAAACAGCCGGATTATTGAATACCTCTTCACCCTTTTGAGAGAAAGGAATCACTAGACGTATATCATTCTTTTTTGCGAAATCAGACAGTGGCTTGATTTGCTTCTGATGCATCGGCCCAAAAATAACATCCATCTTCTTCATCTCATTCTTTGAAAGAATCGCATTCAAGGTAGAAACCTCTTTTCCACTGTCATATACATATAAATCCAAAGAAGTACCTGTACGTTTCAGACTATCCACTGCCATAAGAAAACCTTCGTAGTATTCCACCATACGTTTGTCTTCCTGGAAAGGCAGTATCAATGCGGCTTTAATGGTCGACATCTTCTTGGGAGTCTCCTTACTTTCGCGGAAAAGTTCGCTGTTACTTGGAGGGATAGCATATGGATCTTCTTTCTGGGTGGGTTGCGTGGTTGTTGCCACCGGGTAGGGGATACAAAGAAGTTGTCCTTTTTTCATCCCTTTTTTAAGTTCGGGATTAGCGGCAATCAGTTCCTCTTCACTGATTCCGTATTCGCGGCTTACGCTAAAGATTGTTTCTTTACGTTTTACTTTATGCATTTCTTTGCATCTGGGAACCACAGGACCTTGAATATTACTTTGCTCAGTCGGTTTTTGGGCGGTAACGACCTGTTCCTTCTCCTTTTGCGGGATAAGAATCACCTGTCCGATACGGAAATTCTCAGCGCTCAATCCCGGATTCGCTTCACATATATCCTTAGCAGATATATTGTACATTGTTGTCAGTTTATACAGTGTCTCTCCGGCTTGAATTGTATGGAATGTTTCTCCTTTCTGGCTTTCTTTTCCTTTGGGAATTTTAATGGTTTGTCCGGCATAAATTTTCTCGTCACAACCGGGATTCAAATGGATAATATCCGATGTTGTGACATTGTACATCTTGGATATAGAATATAAACTTTGTCCTTTTTCGATGGTATGCAAGAAATAGGATTGATTCTCCTGTGCATAACTGACGGCGTATGAAACGCTTATAAAAAGCAGAAATAAGAATATTCG
>ULQA01033328.1_pt1 | contig 13973 bp, 10 predicted proteins | sample 1954001 | NCBI WGS metagenome assembly ULQA01 (sample SAMEA4835643, study PRJEB28245) | human gut metagenome | biome: gut microbiome; material: fecal sample | place: Denmark | collected 2008 | reverse complement strand
TGGTATTCTTTCTAATTTAGTTTGTAATTGTGTTAAGAATATATTTGCTAATATTAATAATTATCCTGCTCTTGTTACTTGTATTAATAATGCTGTAAATAGTAGAGTTGATTATATTTTTAATAATATTGATAGATTTCCTATTCTTAAAAATCTTATTGAAACTAAAGTAGAAGCTAGAGTTACTTATATATTTGAACATATTAATAACTTTACTGAATTACTTAATGTTATTAAAGGTAATATAGAAAATATCTTTGATAATATTGATAATCATCCTAATCTTAAAGTTGTTATTGAGAATAAGGTTGAATCTACTGTTGAACATATTCTTAGTAATATAGATAATTATCCTATTATTAAAGAGAAGATTATTCAATTCTGTAATGAAGCTATTGAAGCTAAACGTGGTGTAGCAAATGGTATTGCTAGTCTTGATGGAGATGGTAAAGTCCCAGCAAGTCAATTACCTAGTTATGTTGATGATGTTCTTGAAGGATATTATGTTGATGAAACTCATTTTGCTGAAAAGTATATAGAAGATGCTCCTGTATATTATACTCCTGAAAAAGGTAAAATTTATGTTGATATAAGTGAAGATACTGAATATAGTGGTAAAACTTATCGTTGGTCTGGAACTAAATATGCAGTTATATCTGAAACTTTAGCTTTAGGTGAAGTTACAGGTACTGCTTATGATGGTGGTAAAGGTAGAAAAACTACTGCGATAGCTAATAGTTTACCAAATACTGTTGTAGATACCATAGAATTTGGTCAAGCATACGCAGACTATGTACAATTAAAATACCATTATTATCGTAAAGAATTTGTAACTGACCGAGATGACCATTATACGGCACAATCTCATAAACATGTAGATATACCTATTGCTACTACTTCAGTAGCTGGGGTTATGTCTGCTGCTGATAAAGTTAAACTTGATGAAACTTTACCTAATCAAATTACTGAACTTAGTAATAATGTTTATACTAAAGAAGAAATTAATAATAAGTTTGATAATGTACCAACAGTAGAAAATACTTATACTAAAGCGGAAGTTGATAAAGCTATTGCTGATGCTATTAAAGCTTTAATTCCTGCTGGTTATGAACTTGTTATTAAAAAGAAAACAACTTAATATTAATCATGGTGGTACTGAATAAGTGCCACCATTTAAAGTTTATAAAGTTATGCAAGATATTAATCAACAATTATATGAAAATAAAAGCACACCTGAAGGATTTATTCCTGTTTATGGTGTAGTTGTTACTGTTCCTACTGGAGTATATACTAATGGACAAAAAGAATTTACTTGTGATAAAACTTTTGACGAAGTAAAAGAAATATTATTAAAAGGCGGAAGTATTATTGCTATTGATAATAACAATAGTAGAATTAATTTTGATAAAATTGTTATAGGCAATAATGATATTAGTGCCACAATTACTTATTTTTCTAATGGTGGAATTAATAAAATTGATTTAAGTTGGGATAAAGGTATAGCTAGAGTTGGAGGTGAAGAAACAAAAAGTATTAATACTTTTGTAGCTATAAATAGTAATTCAATTATTAATAGATATAATATTGATACAATAATTAATAAAGTACTTGAGAGTGCTGATGATTCAGAAGTATTAGCTGCTATAAATAATATATTTACTAATTTTGGTAATTTTGTTACTGCTATTTGTAATCCTAATTCTGTATTTTATAATAGTGCTGGAAATTTTAGTCTTAGATATAGTGGAAATGTAGTTGTAATAGTATGGGTCGCAGATACATATATAGGGCATATTACTATTAACAATGAAGGTGCTTATACTTATAATACTATTCAAATAGTTGACCAAACTCTTTATAGATTATCTAATCTTACTATTGAACCAATAGTTAATCCTAAAATATGGGTTGGTACTGCTACTCAATATGCAGCTATTGCTCAAAAAGATAACAATACTACTTATATAGTTAAATCAGAAGCTTAATTTATGGCTATATATCAAGGAGATATTGGAATACATGATATTAAACTTGGTAGTATAGATGTATTTGAAATATATCAAGGTTCTAAACTTGTTTATCCAGAGAATACTGAAGTTACTATTACTTTTAAATTGAATGTTTCCGGAACTGTTACTATTAATGGTTATACTCCTGTTATAAGTGAAAACAATACTAAATTTGTATTTACTATTCCTATTAAAACTGATTATACTGCTAATATTACTGCTGAACATTATAAATCTAAAACTATTAGTGGTAACAGTGGTTATTTACCTATAACTCATAATGTAGAATTAGAATGGGAACAAAGATTTATTTCTTATACTATTACTTTTCCTACTGATGGAGTTAAAGTTTTATTTGATGGAATAGAAAAAGGAGTTATAACTAATGGTAAGTTAGTTGTATTAATTGATGACACAGAAGCTAAAGATAGTTATACTGTTACATTTGAAGGTAGTAAAGCTAGTATATATGATACTAGTACGTTGACAGTAGTTAATAATAGTATTGCTAATACTGGTGGTGTTTATGATTTAAAACTTCCTACTAGTTCTGTTAAGAATGGATATAAAAGAACTGATTATGCATCCTCCACGGGGAGTATAACCAAGGGTTCTACTTATGCTGGAACTTGGATTGAAACTGTTGTTAATCTTACTGCTAGCTTTACTAGTTCTACTACTTTAGGTAGTATAAGTAATAATATATTAACTATACCTAATAATGAATCTACTAATGCTAAAAGTGGAACTTTAACTGTCGTATTTACTTTAGAAAATAGTCAAACTAAAGAAGTTAATGGCGCTTTAAATCAAGCTGCTGGTGCTAAAGTTTATACTGATTGGGTACTAGATTTACAAACTGATGGAACTAGTGTTGAAGCTAAAGGTGGTACTAGAACAGTTACAGCTAATATTGCTCGTAGAACTTATAAATGGAATAATACTGGTACTGTTTATAGTGAAACTGCTACTCCTACTCTTAGTATTAGTGGTAGTGCTAGTCTTAGTGGAAATCAAATAAAATTTACATCAAACGAGAGCGTTTCAGCCCGTTCAGCGACACTTACAGCTAGTTATGTAGGATTGTCCAAAACGGTTACGATAACGCAGCAGGCAGGCGCAAAAGTGTATTCAGCGTGGTCTGCTTGGACTGTTTCTATCTCGGCAAGCACGCAAACGATAGCTGCAAGTGGTGGTTCATCTACGATAACTACTAGTGCTAGTCGTTCTCGTACTTGGACTTGGAATGGAGTTGGTACTACACATACTGATACTGAAACTGCTACACCCACACTTAGTGGTAGTGCTGGCGGATTTACTTTAAGCGGTAAAACGGTTACTGCTAGTAACAATACTACAACAAATAGTCGTAGTATAATTATTACTGCTACTAGCAATAGTGTTTCTAAGTCTGTTACTATAACACAATCAGCTGGAGCTAAAGTTTATGGTAATTGGTCAGTTTGGACAGTTAATATTAGTGCTGATAAAACTAGTATTGGTGCAACAGGTGGAACAGCTACTATATCAACTAGTGCTAGTAGAACTAGAAGTTATACATGGAATGGTGTTGCCGGTTCTGGTGGTACAGAAACTGGAAACGGTTCTCCAACGTTAAGTAAAGTTAGTGGTAGTGGTAATTGGACTAGTCCTAAAGTTACTTATGGAAATAATACTAGCACAAGTGGTAAATCAACTATTATTCGTGCTACTATTGATTCAACTACTAAAGATATTACTATTAGTCAATCTGCTGGGGCTAAACAATATAGTGCTTGGTCTACATGGACAGTTAATATTTCTAATAGTGGAAATGTTGCTCCTAGTGGAGGTAGTTCAAATATAACCACTTCTGCAAGTAGAACAAGAACTTGGACGTGGAACGGAGTTAGTGGAAGTGGCGGAACTGAAACAGGAACTGGAACACCTACTCTTAGTAAAGTTAGTGGTGCTGGTTCTTTTGCTAGTAATAAAGTAACTTATGATAATAATACTTCTACAAGTGCTAGAAGTACAGTTATTAGAGCTACAATGGATTCTGTTACTAAAGATACTACTGTAACTCAAAATGCTGGTGCTAAAACTTATAGTAGTTGGGGAGCATGGTCTATTAGTTTAAGTGCTAATGTAACAACTATTGCTGCTGCTGGTGGAAATGCTACATTATCTACTTCTGCTACTAGAAGTCGTACTTGGCAATGGAATGGTACAGGAACAACTTATACTGAAAATGCTAGTGGCGCTCCTACATTAAGTAAAGTTAATGGTGCAGCTTCTTTAAGTGGTTCTACTGTTAGTTATGGTAATAATACTTCTACTAGTTCTCGTAGTTCTGTATTTAGAGCAACAATAGATAGTATAACTAAAGATATTACTATTAGTCAATCTGCTGGGGCTAAAGTTTATGGAAGTTGGTCTAGTTGGTCTGTAAGTTGTAGTGCTAGTAGTTATAAAGTTTGGGCTGGAGGTGATTCAGTAACTATTTATAGTAGTGCTTCAAGAAATAGAACTTGGACTTGGAATGGTGTTGCAGGTTCTGGTGGTACTGAATCTGATAGTGCTACTCCTACTATTTCTGTTACAAGTGGTGTTGGAGTTTTAAGTGGTAATACTTTAACTTTTAGCAATAACACATCTCCTGATGCTAGAACAACTAGAGTTACTGCTAATTATAATGGAGTTACTGATTATTGTGATGTTATGCAATATGGCGGTAATAAAGTTACTGGAAGTTGGACATCTTGGCAAGTAACTATATCTGCTAGTCCTATGAATATTGCTGCTAGTGGTGGTAGTTCTACAATTCTTTGTCATGCTTCTCGTACTAGAAATTATACTTGGAATGGTGTTGGTACTACTTATACTGAAACTGAAAATGGTAGCCCAACTTTAAGTAAATCTGGAGATGGTACATTAAGTGGTACTACTAGCGGTAGTAAACTTACTTATGGTAATAGAACTACTACAACAAGTAGAAGTACAACTGTTACTGCTACTTATAATGGAGTTAGTAAATCTATTAATATTACACAATCTGCTGGTTCTAAATCTTATGGCGCTAAAGTATATCATACTAAATATTATGGTACTAATCCTGATGGAAGTGGATTAGATTTTACAGGTTATCCTTATACTAATGAAATTGATACAGTTGCTAATGCTAATACTATATCTATAAGTGTTTATTATAGGTTATATACAACTCAACTTTGGACTTGGAATGGTGTTGCTGGTTCAGGCGGAACTGAAACTGTATATTATAATCCGGATGATGTAAATGTAACAAATAAAGTTAATTGTGATGTATCTGTTGCAAATGCTTTTAATTATGCTAGCATGATTATAATAACATTTAAACTTTCTGCAAATAATTCTGATACAGCAAGAGAATATAAAATTGAATGGAATTGGTTAAATCATAATATTATTACAAAAGGAACACAAAGAGCAAATCCCATGCGTGGTAGACTTGCTATTAAAAATGATTATTTTACTAGTCAAAATATTGCATTACCTATTTATTTAGATAGTGAAAATGTAGATTCAATATATAAAGGAGAAGCAAGTTATAATGATATTAAGAAAACTCCTATTAGTGTTTATGTATATATTCCTATTAATATTTCTATAATGAGCGCTGGTAAATTGCAATTTTGGTTTGAAAATAAAGATGGTGATAACAGTAAATATACTTGTACTTTAAGTAGTGTTAGTACACCTTCAAATAATGTTTCTGTATCTAATAGTAATAATATTATTAGTGTTACTGCTAATACAACTACTTTTTCATTTACTATATTATGCCAATTTACTATGACTTCTAATAGTACAGTATTTAATGTAAGAGTTTTAATTGAACCATGATGAAAAATACTATTTAATATAACAATATTACTAATGCTTATATTGTTTATTTACTTATTAAAGTTATTTAAATTAATCACATAATTATGAACAATAAACAACTATATGAAAAACTAGGTCAGAATAGTTATGATAAAGTATTTCCTATTACTTATCTTCAAAATATTCTTGACAAAGATACAAATAATGATTTAACTGTTGTTCTTTCTAGGTTTAATCATTTATGGATTCCATATCAAGGAACTAGAGTTAATACTCGTAAAGCTGTTCCTGCTATTTTTAGACGTAATAGTCTTACTATTAGTTATTATGATGCTGAACATAATGTATCTATAACTGAAAGTTATATAGGTAGTAATCTTCAAGCTGGTGTTGAAACTAGTTGGGTTTCTGATGATAATTGGACAAAAATTCTTAGTGAGAAATATCTTGAAGAAAGTGGAGCTAAGATTCCAATAGCTGATGGAACTATTGATTGGAATATGCTTAATGAAGCTCTTAAACAAATGATTGCAGGAGATGGTAAAGTTAATATTATTAATTATCCCGATGAAGAAGATATTACTATAAGATTAAGTCCGGGTTGTTGTAATGTTAATCGTCTTAGTCTTAAAGATAGACCTTATGAACCTGAATATAAAAGTGGTAAAGGATATAAAATAGTTCGCAAGGTCTTACTCCCCGTGGAGGATGATGCTAGTAATGCAGAACAGCTTTTATTTGATGGTTTTCTTGATGATACTTATTGTGAACAATATGGTCAAATAATTCTTAATATTGATAAGTATGAAGTTATTAGAACAGATTTAGGTAATACTGCTGGTATTTATTATGATACATATCATAAATTATTTGTTCTTAGAGTTAAGACTATTCATGATGGGGTTGGTTTTTATAATTATTATACTAGATGGACTATTATAGAAGCTACTGATAGAGTTCATCCTCTACGGGGGGTCAACACTCCTGTTTATGGAAATAGTGAAGACTATAATATTTATAATACTTGTCTTTCTGATGAACGTCCAAGACTTGGTATTATATATGTTAATTCAGTAGATAATATCAAATATTATTTTAATGAAGAAAATCTAGTTCAAGTTAAGAATAATATTTATCTTAATTATAAAGCTGTTCTTACTCAAGATATGGTTAACGAAGAAAATACTCGTTATATTATTCGTTATGCTTTTGACTTAAGTGGCAAAACTATTACAATGCCTACTGGTTGTGAACTTGTATTTGAAGGTGGTATTATTGAGAATGGTACTATTAATTTAAATAAATGTAAACTTACAGGTATGGTTGGTGAAGAGTCTGAATATCTTCCTAATGTAACTTGTAGTAATTGGGCTAAAGGTCAGATTGAATATCGTAATGGAAAGATTTGTTATTGGAATGGCACTGAATGGAGAGTAATGGGTGATACTTCTTCTATGGAAAGTTATACTAAAGAAGAGATTAATAATATGTTTAAAAATTATTATACTAAATCTGAAACTTATAATAAAGAAGAAGTTAATAATTTACTTAATAGATATGTTACTAATGATACATTTAATAACTTTAAAGAAGAAATAAATCAAACTATTACTAATAGTGTTAATCTTGATAAGATTCAAAAAGCTATTAATGATGGATGCGGAGTTAATATGACTATGCCTAGTGCAAATAATAATAAACTTAGTCTTCCAATTTGGACAGGAACTGCTACCCAATATGCAACTATTACCCCAGTTGCTGGAATGACTTATAATATTGTTGATGAATAATGAGTTTAACTCTTGGACGTCAAGGAGGAATTGCTAAACCTCTTAAGAAGCGTACAGTAGGTCAAACTAATATTGCTCATGTTTATGATGGTGCTAATCATATTTGGCCTACTTCTGTTATTCATTTTAGTGATTTTACTAGTGTCCAACTTAGATATATTTGGGGTAGTGATGATGGACGAGATTTGGATACTAAATCATATTATGTTAATTCTCCTATTGATAGTTTAAACTATGTAGCTGTTGGTTGGTCTTGGAATTTAAGTCAAATTCCTTACCTATATTGGGGTGGCGATAATACTGACTCAGGTGCTGAATGTGTTATGTTTAATATTGAATCTATGATTGACCTTGAAGATAAAATGCCTGATATAATGAAAATGAATCTTTGTGCTAATTGGTTTGGAAGTTTAAGTAGAGGTCGTGTTACTGTTGAATGTACTGCTTATAAAGGTGGAGTTATTGTTTATGCTTGGCAATTAAAGAATCATGAAATTGATGTTGATAATAGAGGAATGTTTATTTTTCCTTTGGCTGATGGAACTATTAATATGCCTGATGGACATGGTGGTTATAAAGAATGTTGGTATGGTGAAGTTATTAAAAGAGTTGCTAAATCTAATAATGAAGTAAAATATTTTAGAATTAATCCTATTAATGATAAAACTATTGGTTTAGATAATATTAAAATAATTCGTCATGGTGGTGGTTATATTCATCGTGATGGTTATTGTTGGTATGAAAATCAACCTAATGATAAATATAAAGTTTGGAATAATCAAGTTAATACAACTGGTACTCCTTTAACTCTTGATAAACCAACTCTTAATATAACTAGTGATGATAATTATAGTTATGAATATCATACAGTTTTGTTAAATGAAGATAATACTGTTTATAATGATAATTATACTGATAACTATAAATTTGTATTTGGTTTTGTTGCAGGTAATTCTGAATTTAGAGGACAACAAACTATTCAATGTTATGTTGGTACACAAGGTGGTAAAGCTGATGATGATAAGACTTCAATAGGTGAAATAAAATATACTAAACTTAATAAAATTGGTGAATTGACAATATATAGTCCTATTGAAAGTTAAAATAATATTAATGACCAAACAAAGATAACGGTTTAAGTGGTATAGATTATGTAGTTCAAACTACAAATATTAATCTATTTTTTTAACTTAAACCTTAATTTATTATGCAAGTAATTGAAAAAGTGAAAGTTGTTCCAGAGGGCTATAATGGTGCTGGAATGAATTATGACGGTTGTAATCGTCGTGATGTAAACGGTAAAGCTAATGCAGGTTTAACTCTTGGTATTATCGGTACTGCACTTGGTGCTTGGGCTTTGTTTGGTAATCGTCGTTCTGCTGGTGCTAGTATTTTAGGTGGCGCTGGTGGTGGAATGTTAGGTGATGGCTCTACTAATATTAACGTACTTGGTGCTACTGCTGGTAGTGGAAGCGGTGCTCCTACTGCTTTTCAAGCATGGGAAAAATCTTGTGAAGATACTTTAGCTCTTCAAGGTGGTCTTTATCAATGGGCTTTGACTCAACAGAATCAACGTTTTGAAGATAGAGAACGATTGAATAGTGAATTGTTTGGTGTTTACATTGATGGGCGTAATCGTACTGATGCTCTTATTGAGAAAAATAACACTGACCATTTTAATCTTTACAAATATACTCGTGATGCTGATGATGATATCCGTAAAGAGTTATCTGATTTGAAAGCTGAATTAGCTGTTACTAAAGCTATTCGTCCTTATCAAGATAAACTTATCCAATGCGAAATGGAAAAGATGTTTACGGCTGGTATCAACTATACTGATAGAAAGACTTGTAATGTTATCTATGGTGTAGTTACTCTTCCAAATGAACCTACTGTTACTGGTCTAGTTGGACGTAATGCTTATGGATGTTTGCCATGTGGTTTTACTCAACCTGCTAGTGGAACTCCTGCTCAATAATATTACTAAGTTTGATTAAGAACATTAAATTGAAAGAGATATGATACCTGTTAATCAATTCATACTAGGTAGTAGTGACCCTTTGCTATATCCTAGTGAAAAAATGACTAATAGCATTGATGAACAAATTGCTTTTCTTCAAAGTCAAAAACAAGCAATTAATGAAGCTTATCGTCGTAATGCTATTCCTAATGCAAATAATGGTACAACTCAAAATCAGCAAGTTCCAACTCAAGGAATTTGGGATGCTATTGATGCTCAATATCATGATTATGCTAAATTATTTGAAGAATGGTTTGGTGGTAATATAGATAATAAAGTGTTTGAAAGTGCTATTACATTTTGGTTTAAAGATGTAGATTTTGATGGTGATAAAGTATGGGAATATTTCCACATGAATAACTAATCATTATTGTAAAACTGTAAAAGGGAATTATCTTCGGTTAGTTCCCTTTTTTATTTATCTAAATTTTAGTATGGACAAATTTATTGATGTAATTGTAGATGGAATCCTTAGTAATTTTGATTTTGGATTTATGTTTATTGTTAATGTTCTAACTTATATTATTATTAAAACTATTGATTATTTTAATGGTGATAATAAAGTTCCTACTTGGCAAAAAAGATGTGTATTAGTTATAAGTATTGCTGCTATGATTGGCATTTATATTATAGCTGGTTATGATAATACTATTATGCTTGTTAATAGTGCTATTCTTGCTCCTGTGTTTTGGAGTTGGGTTGTTAGTCCTATTCTAAAGAAACTTGGAGTTGGCTATAAAGATATTGATAATACTATTGGTTAAGATTATATGAGATTGATTAGCTAGGTTTGATTGACTAATTCAAGCCTGCTATATCCTCTATGGGGAGTATAGCTTGCCGAATTTGGCTAGTTTTAAGCCTAGCTGATTAGTTATACACGATTGAATAAAAGTCTTACTATAAGCCTAAAAAGTGGCTCTATGGACGTACATAAATATTTACAATATTAAATTTCAAAATAGTAAAGTTATGAGAGTTATTAAGACTAAACATTTTCCTTTTAATGGCTATAAAGCTATTAATATTTTTGGTATTATATTTACTAAAGGTGAATTAAGTAATAAAGAACTTAATCATGAAGCTATTCATACAGAACAAATGAAAGAGATGTTATATATCTTTTTCTATATATGGTATGGTATTGAATATCTTATTATAAGACTATTTCATATTAAACAACATGATGCTTATAAAGATGTAAGTTTTGAAGAAGAAGCTCATATTAATGATGATAATCTTAATTATATTAGTGAACGTAAACATTATACTTGGACTAAATATCTAGGTATTAATAGTTCTAAAACTGCTTAATTAAAAAATGTTAATAATATTGTTAAACTACTTGTTATTAGTAATATAATTTATATTTGTAACAAACTAAATTCTAAAGATATGGAAGATGATAAAAGAGTTAATTATAAGTTAGATGCTATTAATAAACTTATTAATAATCTTAAACTTAGTATTTCTGGTAATAAAGAACATGATGAGCTTGGAGAAAATAATGTTATAGTTAATCTTGATGAGATTAGTCAAAAGATTACTGAATTACATGAAATGGTTAAAGCTGAATTTGATGAGTTTGAAAATCAACATAAAAGTGAATCAGATGAAACTCAAACTCTTCTTAATAATCGTTTTGATAAAATTGATGCTAAATTAGATAGTATTAAAGCTGCTGTTGATAGTATGAAAACTACTATTGGTAATAAACTTGATACTGTTAATTCTACTATTAATAAAGCAAATACAGATATAGTTGCTGCGATTAATGCTATGAAAGCTAGTAATGATACTAAAAACGATGCTATAATTACTGCTCTTCAAGGACTTGTAACTCAAGTTAATCGAAATACTAGTAATATTAATTCTCTTAACGGTCGAGTTGATGTTCTAGAACAAGCTTAACATGAATTTTAATTTAGTAGAGATGTATAATGGCTTGTTAAGATTTAACAAGCATATACTAAATGAACTTGCAGAAGGACTTAAACATTTACCTAATTTAGATGGAGTATCTAAAGGAGATAGTTTAATTATTAATGAACAAGGTAATCCAGCTTGGGGTTCTGCTGCATTTATTCCTACTTTTGAAAATGCTGCTTATGGTATTGAATGGACTAAAGATGACAATGATATAATCAGAATTGGTAATGCTAAATTTCATAGAGAACTTCCTATTCAAAATCGACTTAAAGGTTGTGTCTATAATGAAAAGAAAATCAGTTATTTCCTTAATCCTACGGGTTGGGCTAAACCTCTTGAAAATGGTTTTATTCCTCCTCTTGATGGAAGTGATGGCGATGTTGGGGTAAGAGTTCCAGAATTTTATATGTGTGTTAAAGATACTGGTACTAAATATCAACTTTGGATAAGTGATTTTAATATTGATGGAACATTTACTAGAGTTCATCCTTTTATTATAAGTCATACTAAAACTATGACTAGAACTAGAGAAGATGGCAAAGAAGAAGTATTTAGTGCTTGTATTAAACAGGATGATACCAGATATTTAGGAGGAAATAAAAGTTCTTCTGTTGTTGCTACTAAATTACAAGGTAGACCTAGAACTGGAATTATTTATGATAAAGCAAATGAATTTTGTGCTAATCGTGGCGATTGGATTACAATGATTGATTATCTTGAATATTGTGCTTTACAAGCTCTTTGTTATATTGAGTATGCTAATTTTAATAATCAAGCTGCATTAAATACTAATTTAACTAGTGATGGATTTAAACAAGGAGGACTTGGTGCTGGTGTTACAAATTTAAATTGGCATAGATGGACAGCTTTTAATGGTAATAATCCTATTGTACAAACTTATTGGACTGCTGAACATAATATTGGTAATGGTAGTACAAATGGTGACCATTATGAACTAGGAAATTATAATACAGATGGTAGTAATTTTAATACTTATCCTGCTGTTTATCGAGGTATTCTAAATTTCTTTGGTGATATACGGACATTTGTTAGAGATGTAGTTATTATTAATAAAGATACAAATTATAATAGTGTTTATCTTCTTAAAAAAGGAGTTAATCATGCTGATGTTACAAAAGATAATATTAATGAAAAATGTTATCTAATTGGTGAACAAGTTAATACTAATAATTTTATTACTGAATTTGATTTTCAAAGAGGAGTTTATTTTGTTCCTAATAAAGTTGGAACTAATAAAAAAGCTGATTATAATTGGAAAAGAGGTGATGATGGACAAGATACAGATAAAGCTGTTCGTGTGCTTCTGCTTGGCGGTGGCGCTGATATTGTTTCTATGGCTGGCTCTGGTGACTTTTATTCTTCTTGGGTTCGGTCAGTTTCTGATGCTAATGTCGGCTTCTTTACCACAGTTAAGCTTGATTAAATAAGTCCACGTGGAACTGTTGCTAGGAGTAGTTGGTTAATTAATTTGTTTTCTGTTTTTGCATTTCTCGATACTACTCTTGCAACAGTTTATTATAATAATATTAAAGGTTATATTTCTTAAGATGATTGACATTTAGATACAGTGCTTCTGCTTAGCAGTAACGCTAATAATAGTTCTAAAGCTAGCTCTAGTAACTTTAATTCTAATTGAGTTCAGTCAGATTCTAATGCTAATGTCGGCTTCTTTATATAATTCCTAAAACTAATAAATATAATATTAATATAAATATTATTTTGGGAAGTATAACCTTACCTCTTGGTAAAAGATAACGTTATTTAGAAACTAAAAGTGTTGGTTATGTATTTTATCATACTCATACTCTAATTAGAAAATCTATTAAGTATAAAATTATAAGACTAGTAAATAGTTATTTAAATAGAGAAATTGATAGGAAAGAATTTAAAGTTAGAATGTGTGCTTATTATGGATGGCTTAAACACGCTGATGCTAAAAATCTTCTTTATAAAATTCAAAGTCTTACAGGTGTCAGATATTCTAATTGGAATGGTAAAAGAACTAATATTACTAAATATTATGGTAAATACGTTAGAATAATTCAAGTTATTAATTATGCTAAGTATTTTAGAATTAATTTTATTAGAAATGGTAAAGCTTATTACGCTGATAGTAGAGATAAAACTCTATTTTATTCTATACATAGACTTAATCATTTTCCTATTAATTTTAAAATTATTAAATATGATTGGCGTATTTATGCTAAAAATAGAAAAGAAAAAGTTAAACCTCAAACATAATATGTTATGACTAAAGATAAACTTAAAGATGATATTATTAGAACTATATGCTGTTTAAATAGTGATATATCTAATAAAGATAGAAAATTACTAATTGAATTATTAAATTCTATTGTT
>ULQA01026071.1_pt1 | contig 14216 bp, 12 predicted proteins | sample 1954001 | NCBI WGS metagenome assembly ULQA01 (sample SAMEA4835643, study PRJEB28245) | human gut metagenome | biome: gut microbiome; material: fecal sample | place: Denmark | collected 2008 | reverse complement strand
TTACAAAAGATGCTTATTAACGCAGCACATCTGCCTACGGTAACACAGAATGATATTATTGTGACAAACGTAAGGCATTATGAAGTTTTAAGTAAAGCTTTAGATGCTATTCACCGGGTACAGGATGGGCTTGAAACGCATATATCTGGAGATTTTCTTTCGCAAGATATACGGGAGTGTATTTTCTTCATTTCGGATATTGCAGGGGAAGTGACGAATGATATGGTGCTTCAGAATATCTTTCAGCATTTTTGCATCGGAAAGTAACCCACGATTAGCAACAATTACAAAACATCACTATTGATTATAAAGGCGTTGATTATCAGCGCCTTTTCTTTTTGCTATATGACTAATATAGGTCTAATATAGTCGTTTTTCTGCTCATTTTTGTACCTCATTTGTACCGCGATGATTTTCAGTGAGTAATCACGTTAGAAAGGTAGTGGATTAGGTGGTACGTCGTGGTACGCTGTGGTACGCGATGACACATATTTGGCGAACTAAAAAGAGTAGAAAATGGCTAGTAACATCGACATTCAAAAGAAATGCGAGTGGTGTGGTGTAATTTTTACCGCACACAAGACCTCTACTGCATACTGCTCTCATAGGTGTGCAAATCTTGCATACAAAGAGAGAGTTAGGAAAAAGAGAGTACAGGAGTTTCAATTAAAATTTGACGAAGAGGCAAAACCTCATTCTGAAAAAGAGTTTCTAACACCTACTGAGGTATCATCATTCTTGGGTGTAGGTCGGACATCTATCTATCGGTACATTAGGAATGGAAAAATCAAGGCTCTAAGGTTCGAAGGTAAGACACTAATCAGGCGTTCAGACATAGATAAAATGTTCGACTACATTACTGTCTGCGAAAACAATAAGCCCAAAGATAAGTCTCCTATCACCGAGTTCTACACTACCGCTGAGATTAAAGAGAAGTACGGTGTAAAGGAATCGTGGATATTCAAGGTTGCGAAAGAGAATAATATTCCCAAAACATTCAGTAGAGGAAAGACCTATTGGAGTAAAAAGCACATTGATGCCTATTTTGCAAAGAAGGCTCCCAATCCCGATATTACAGAGTGGTATAGTGTGGCTGAGATTCAAGAGAAATTTGGAATGACACTTAGCGCAATCTATAGTTTTGTTTCAAAGAATGTGATTCCAAAGAAAAAAGAGGGCATTACTGTGTGCTATTCAAAGAAACATTTTGATATTGCCAAAGGAGTTGCTGAGCCAGAGAAACCTCAATACTACACCATACCCGAAGCTAGGGAGAAATTCAGCCTCACGCGAGACCAGCTCTATCACTATGTGAAGTATCACAACATCACTCGCATCAAGGTTGGCAAATACACCAAAATAAGTAAGTCTGAACTTGACGAGTTTCTTGCACCGCCACAAATCAAAAAATAATTGTGGTGGCCATGTCGGTTATTCTCGGGTGAGCTGTTCCACCATTGAATAACCGTGTTCCTTTGCTTTCAGAAAAAATATTTAACTCATTAATAATTAAGGATTATGTTACACACTTGTACAAAAGTTACCCTTCGTCAGAGAGAAATAACCAACGGTCGCATCTCGCTTTATCTGGATTATTATCCAGCAGTTCGGCATCCTGAGACAATGATAATGTCCCGCCGTGAGTATCTCGGCATATACATCTATGCACGCCCGAAGAATGAAATGGAGCGAGAGTTTAACAACGATATGCTGATGAAAGCAGAAGCAATACGTTGCATCAGAGTACAGTCATTAATCAATGAGGAATTCGGTTTCCTCGACAAGAACAAGATGAGAGCTGACTTCCTGGAATATTTCAGGAAGAAGATGCACAACAAAGACCACAAATGGAAGGTTGTATATAACCACTTTTACAACTTTGTCAATGGCAAATGCTCTTTTGGTGATGTAACTGTTGATTTGTGCAAAAAGTTTAGAGAGTATCTTTTGAGTGCCAAACAACTAAAGCACTCCAAACACCCTGTATCTCAGAATTCTGCGTCTGCCTACTATTCCACATTCCGAGGCTTGCTGAAAATAGCATACATAGAGAAGATGTTCAAAGAGAATCTGAATGATTACCTTGAGAAGATTGATTGCCAAGACACCAAAAGGGAATATCTCACTCTCGATGAGGTAAAGCGACTTGCTACAACACCTTGTAAGATACCAGTATTAAAGGCAGCCTCTCTCTTTTCGTGCCTTACGGGATTACGCATCAGCGATATTCTCAATCTGCAGTGGTCTGACTTTGGGTTAGCACCCGATAGAGGCTACTGCATCCGCATACGCACTCAGAAGACCAAGACTGAAGCGACACTGCCTATCAGTTACGAGGCGTATGAACTTTGTGGTGAAGAGGGAACCGGCAAAGTATTCAAGGGACTAACAAGGAGTATGATCAATTATCCACTCAAGCACTGGTTGGCCGAAGCCGGAATAGAAAAGCACGTAACATTTCATTGCTTTAGGCACACCTTTGCAACGCTACAGATAGCAGCCGGAACAGACATCTATACGGTGAGCAAAATGCTGACTCATCGCAACGTCTCAACAACCCAGATTTACGCAGAACTGGTGAACGAGAAAAAACGCGAATCAGCCAATAGAATCTCACTGAAGTAGAGAAAAATTGAGCCCAAATGAAAAATTTTCTAAAAAAATCAACTTTTTTTTCGACAATGAAATACAAGTGAATACAAATATACTATCATCAAATACAAATATAGTGTTTTTGTATATGATATGTGCATTATAATATGCATTTGCAGATGGTATATGTTTTTTATGATTTTGTTTGCAATTTTAGACGCTGAAGGTGCGGTAAATCCCGTTCTTTCAGCGTTTTATGTACATTTGGAGATATGAAAATCATCGCATATATTTGCGCAAGAATGATTAAAAACGATGTGTATGACACCGCAAAAAACGATATATATTACGGTCTATCTATTACTATTGATACCGACCTTATCTATCGCTCTTGTCACCCGAATTTTCTCATTAAAGGTGATGTTGCTGGATGGATTTTCCGGCAATATCATATTCCTTATTACTTGCATCCTATGCGCTGTACTATATCTGATATTTAAGACCACTATCGATGGCTATATTTTGCCGTTCCTTTGCAAATGTTCCAAGATTCAGTTAGCAGTTGCGGAGTCGGTAACAAAAGAGGTAACAAACCAAGAACCAAAACAAGACGCTAATCTCCCCTCCTATCAGGAACACTACGATGCAGTAGCCGAGAAGAAACGCATTGAAGCGGAAGAGACACTACAACGGGTTCTTGACTATACAATGTCGGAATTAGTTCACGATATGAATGAATCCGATATGATGACACTTTGCAATTATATCAGAGAGTTCCAATTTGGAACGGCCTCTGATATCGCCCAAACAACTCAACGCATCCGTTTGACTTCCAATATTAAAATCATTGACCTTTACCATTTTGGATGGAATATTGGCACCCAATATAAAAAATCGGGATTGGAGATAGCCCAATTCCTTAAAAATGTCTTTGCCGAAAAACTCTATGACACCGAGGTCACAACCATTGTACGGAAATTACGAATGTCTGGAACTTGCCGAATAAAGATTAAGCCTGAAATATAAAAAATGATTGGTTATCTGTGTGGTTATTTTGCAGTGAGCCATTTCACCATTGAATAACCGCATTCCTTTGCTCACGAATCATTAAAACCAATAGTTATGGCAAAGGAAATTATGACATTCGAGCAACTGCCCAAGGCGGTAAGTGAGCTCACAACTCAAGTGATGGAACTGCGTGATATGGTTGCAGCGTTAAAGCCAGCTGCACCAGATGAGAAGCATCGTATTGTGGGCATAGATGAAGCGTGCATCATCACCCACAAAGCAAAGCCTACAATCTACACCCTCGCACGTAAAGGAATAATCCCTGCGTATAAAAGGGGCAAGAAACTCTACTTCTATGAGGATGAACTGCTGAAATGGATTGAAGAAGGACGAAAAGTGATTTCCACAAAATCCTATGATGAGATGCTTGCCTCTATGCAGAGCACAGTGCGCAATAAGCCGAAGAACGGATTTAGTGTATAACCAATTATGTGAGTTATGAATATATACGAGTTACTCAATCGGTTCTGGTTGGAGAATGAGTATGATCCATGCTCGGCAACAGAGATTGCACTCTATTTCTTTTTGCTGAACAAAGCAAATACAAGACGGTGGAAGATGCCTTTCAGATGCTCAACGGAACTAATCCGCATGCAGTTGAGTACCACAAGGCAGAATGTGCTTAAAGCTCGCGAAGGACTTTATAAAAAAGGATTTATCTCATTCACCACAGGCACAAGCAAAGGCAACTATGCACAATACTCAATAATCGATTGCACCACTCAGTTTACAGTTCAGGCAACAGATGAATTGACAGATAAGGTTACAGATGCGATTACGGGTGAATTGACAGAACCGTTGCCAGGTCGATTGCCTCCACATAATATAAAAGATAAAGAGATATATAAATCTCATAACATTAGTATGGAGAGATTGGAATCAATGTTATTGGAGGAACGTGAATGGCACTCATCAATATTGACTCGTCTGTCAACGGCAATTACATCTGATAAGCTGACAAATTATCTGAAAATATTCTTTGCTTATCAAAAGAAAAAAGGCGTGAAATCGAGAGCTATTGAGGATGTGAAGATACATTTTCAAAATTGGTTAAGTAAAAAATTAGAAAACGATAAAGGATATGGAAATAATGAACAAAAACAGACAGATCCGCGTAGAGGAACTGAAATACAGGCTGCTTCAGCAGAGGATTACAAACACACGATTTAAGTTACCAATGTCATTTGACGATGCCAAAGTTTACTTATTGGCTGCATACCAAGCAGAAGTTGAACGCCGGCATAGACTGTTTGAGCAGAATGAATATTTCAACGAACAACTCAATCTGATAGCCAATTACTTAACTGGCGGAAGTAAGAAGTTCGGACTGATGTTCTGTGGGTTATGTGGTAACGGCAAAACTACCTGGGCAAAAGCCTTGCAGTTGCTTGTCTCAGGATTAAACCTAAAGAATCCCACTAACAATTTGTACTATGTATTCCCTCTCTGCAATGCCAAAGATTTAGCAATGCGTAGCAAAGGGAACTACAACGACTGGAGAAACTTAATGCGTTACCAACTTATGATTGTTGATGACTTGGGAACAGAACCACGCGAAGTGATGGAGTTCGGGAATGTCTATACACCATTGATAGACCTCATTACCACACGTTACGAGGAACAACTTTACACTATCTTCACTACAAACCTCACCCCAGCACAACTCGAAGAGAAATATGGCAAACGCATCGTTGACCGCCTCAATGAAATGGTAGAAAAAGTAGTTTTCGAGAATGAATCCTATAGAAGGTAATGTTTTTCTCTTCCCTTAGCTATAAAATTGCCTTATAAAGTTGACGGTCTGAAAAATAAAGTGTAAATTTGTTCATAATTTAATGAATATAATTTGAATTAAGATGTCGAATAATCAACAAATAGTGATGAATAGAATAAAAGTTACGCTTGTTGAAAAGCAGAAAACCAATAGATGGTTGGCTGAACAGATGGGTAAATCGGAGAACACTATTTCAAGATGGTGTTCCAATAAATCTCAACCCTCGATTGCACAATTACAAGAAATCGCGAACTTGTTAGATGTTGATGTTCGCGTATTATTAAAATCGCAGAAAGAGTAATTAAATTTGTTTATGTAAATAATGATAAAAAAAGAATATACTTTTATTGATCTATTTGCTGGACTTGGAGGCTTCCATTTAGCTCTTCAGCAATTGGGATGTAAGTGTGTATTTGCAAGTGAACTTAAAGAAGATTTAAGAAAACTATACCAACTTAACTTCCCTGAATTAGATGAAGAATATTTGAAGGGAGATATTACACTTGTGGATGTAAACGACATCCCTTCACATGATATCTTATGCGGAGGTTTCCCTTGTCAACCATTTAGCCAAGCTGGCAAAAGACAAGGATTTAATGATGAAAAAGACAGGGGAAATCTATTTACATACATATGTGATATTATTGAATACCATAGACCTAAATATGTATTTTTAGAAAATGTTGCCAATCTAAAAGGTCATGATGAAGGCAATACTTGGAAAGTGATTTATACAAAATTGCATGATGAACTTGGATATGAAGTAAAAGAAGCCATACTATCGCCTCATCAGTTTGAATCACCTCAACATCGTAAAAGAATTTATATTGTTGGAGCAAGAAAAGATTTAGGAGGTTTGGGAGATTTTCATTTTCCAGAACCGACATATGCAGCTCATAGCATACATGATATTATTGACACCCATGATACGGATTACATACCTTTAAAGGAGGATACAAGACATCATATTGAGGTTTGGAGTGAATTTGTTAGACTTGCCGCTGAGAATAATTGTGAATTACCAGGATTTCCCATTTGGGCTATGGAATTTGGTGCGACATATGATTATGAGGAAGTGCCTCCATGCAATCAACCTGCTAAGCAGTTAAAGGGTAAACGTGGCAAACTCGGTCGAATTATTACGGGCAAAAGTCATGCGCAAATGATGGCACAGTTGCCAATTTACGCTCAAGACAAACGAGAAGAAGGAAAACGATTTCAGGATTGGAAAATACGATATATTAAGGAAAATAGGAATTTCTATTTAGCTAACAAAATTTGGATAGATAAATGGATTCATAATATTCAGGATTTAAAGAATAGTCATATGAAATTTGAATGGAACTGTGGTAAGAATGCTAATATGACTCTAAATGATAAAATTATTCAGTTCAGAGCTTCTGGGATCCGTGTAAAACTACCTACATTTTCTCCTGCTCTAAACCTAGTTGGTACTCAAATTCCAATTTTTCCATGGGTTCATGCTCCAGGATCTGATTTACCAGGAAGATACATGACCGTAAAAGAGGCTGCAAAAATACAGCGAATGGAATCTTTACGTTTTGAGGATAAGAACTTCCATATGAGTTCTACAAGATGTTTTGAGGCTCTAGGAAATGCTGTAAATGTCGATGTGGTTAGACGTATTGCTGTAGAATTATTAAAATAATAGCGAGATATTATGGAAAAAGAGTTTGTAATACATGAACTAAACATTCAGCCACAAGCTGGAGTAATCGGTGTATTCTCGCGTTTGAGTTATAAAGCATGGTATGCTATTGCAGAGTTTGTTGACAATTCAACACAGTCATTCTTTTCTCATCAAAAGGAACTCGCTCAATCTGGGATATGCGATGTTAACATCAATATAGATTACGATGCAGATCATGATATCCTAACTATTGTTGATACTGCATTTGGTATGGAGTTAGAGGAATTCTCTAGAGCGGTCAAAATTGACTCTCCCCCAGCCGATAAAAGTGGTCGAAATGAATATGGAATGGGACTTAAGACTGCTGCATCTTGGTTTGGTAATATTTGGTCTGTGCGCTCTTCTCAACTTGGTTCAGAAAATGAATACTATACAGAGATCAACATTCCTGAGTTACGTCAGAATAATTTAAATTCAGTATCTATACGCTGTGCAAAAGTAAATTCAGCACAGCATGGCACTACTATTATTATTCGAGATATTACAAAAAAAATAGGTTCGCCTCGTACTAAACATAAGATTACAGAATTACTTAAAAGCATGTATCGTCGTGATTTGAATAGCGGACTGGTCAAAATTAATTACGACGGCATCTCTTTGTATCATGACGAATACGAATGTTTATCATTTCGAAATCGCTTATGGAGAAAAGAGTTAGACTTTTGTTTTAATTTTGGCGGTTGCCATCATCATGTGACGGGTTTTGTAGGCATACTAAAAAACGGAGGATTTGGCAGAGCTGGATTTGCATTATTTAGAAGAAATCGAGTCGTAATAGGAGGTGAAGAGTCTAATTATAAACCAGAAGAAATTTTCGGTCAGGTACAAAGTCATATCTCACTAAATTTATTTGGCGAGTTAAACCTGGAAGATTTTCCAATCAATCAGGCTAAAGATGGTTTTGTATGGGATGATGGACTAGAAGAAAAGTTTATTCAAGAACTAAAATCCCATATTAAGGAGTATATAAGTATCGCTAAAATTACAAAGAAAGATAGAATAAAAGAGGAGGCTACATCAAAAGAGGTTTCTGATAATGTTCAAAATCAAGTACAAGATACAATAAATAAGTCTTTCGGCAATCAACCATCACAGCCAGAGCTAACGTTTTTTGATACACCCACACAGATTGGTGAGCCCCAAGAGTCATCTGAACTAAGTTTGTATAAGGAGTATCAGACTGAACAAAACAACCTTCCCGAAGAAATTGATGATAAAGTTCGTGAATATATCATTCAATTGGACGGAGCCAGTAAGTGTACAATATCTGTGCAATGGACGAAAGGAAATGCCACGACATGGATTAAAGTAGATTCTGAGGAAAATGGGAATAATGCTAGCATACAGTTAAATATAAACCATCCTTTTTTCAAGCCTTTTTCAGAAAAAGAAGATTTTAAACTAGTCTTGGAGAAGTTTGCCATAGCATTTGCTCTAGCAGAGATACGCGCAAGAAAACACGCTAATTCAGACGGAATGATTAGTCCAAATGCTTTCAGAACACATATTAATAATTTCTTAAGGGAACTAACTGACGAAGAATAATGGAACAATATACTATCAAACGATCTGATTGGACGCCTTCCATCATTGAAGGTAATTTCTTCCATCGTATTCATGATAAGCATATTGAATTATATGGAAAGAAGGGAGCTAACAATATAGTTGACAACGTCCGCGCTACTTATAGTAAACTCATGAAGCAACTTGCAGCTAACCAAGATGGAAATCACAATTCCTTATTGGTCGGAAAAGTACAGTCTGGTAAAACATCTAATCTAGAACTGTTGACAGCATTAGCTTTCGATAACGGTTATAATTTTCTCATCATTTTTGGAGGTTACGATACAGACCTTTTAAGACAAAGTACCGAACGCTTTGGTAGTACATTTGAAACAACAGGCGGAGAAGAAGTATTATACTCCGACACTCCTGTATTGTTTACAACAAATGACTTAACCAAGGAATCACTATCAATTAACAGTTTAGATCCTGATTTTGCAAAACAATTGTTAGAAGATGGAAGACCTATAATAATAACATGTCTAAAGCGACCACCAGCAATGAAGGCTGCATTGAAGGCTATTGCTAACATTCAAGAAACTGTATCGGGTATAGTTCCTTTCATAATTGATGATGAAGGAGATCAGGCAAGTCTAAATACAGCTAAAGATAAGGCTCGCAACTCTACTCCAACATATAAACATATTGTAAAAATCAAAGAGGTGTTACATAACCCATTATATCTTTCGGTTACAGCAACTCCTCAAGCGAATATATTCCAGGAAGATATAAGTGAATTGAATCCTGCTTCAATACATACTGTTCAACCAGGAAATGGTTATGACGGAGCTAGCGTATATCATTTATCTGAAAACCAGATTGTGGAAGAAGTAGAAGATTCTGGGTCGCTATCACTTATATCTAATTCACTGAAGGAGGCCATATATTATTTCTTTATTGCTAGTACAATTAAGCGTCTAAGAGCAACACATAAAAAAGATATGAGGTCTGATATGATTATTCATATCGACAGAACTATTGCGGCCCATGGAAGTATATATTCTGCAACACATGATATGCTTGAAGAAATCAAGCAAGCATTTGTCAATGATGATTCAGTTGAATTCTACAAAAAACAATTAAAGAAAAGTTATGACAAGTTCCTTAATGATGATGTCAAAACTCAATATTCTTTTGCTGACATTTTAAATAAAGTCTCAAATACGATATTATCAACTGGCGCTATATTGCAAAATGGTATAGGTAAACATACAAAGGAAAAAGAATTAACTAAATTACATAAAATATACATTGGTGGAGATTTGCTCCAACGAGGTTTAACTTTTTCGAATCTGATAGTATCATACTTTACGCGTTTTGCCAAGAGTGGAGGAAATATGGATACCACTCTTCAACGTGCTCGTTGGTTTGGATATCGTAGTAAGTACTTAGACTTGTGCAAAATATTCACAACAAGTGAAATCGCAAAAGAGTTTACGGTGTTAGCTGAGGTTGAAGATGATTTGTGGGAACAGTTCGAAGATGTAGAAAAAGGTTTATTAGAGATTAAGGACATTATAATTCAAGCTGAGAATACTAAACAAAAACCGACTGCAAAGAATAAAGCAAAGTTTAAGAAGATTTTGTTCAAAAATCGTTGGGTTAAACAAAAATTTATCGTAACAAATGACGATGAAATTTCTACAAATAACACTTATATAAAAAACTTGATAGAATCAATCCCTAACTGGATACCCACAAATGAAAGTAGTAATATTGGCAACCAAACAGCTAAATATGCAATATTTACTACAGAACAATTGAATGATCTTATACAATCTATCGAAACTGCTTTTGATAGAGAACCTTTTAATAAGGTTGCAATTAAGGATTTAGTCGGATCTTCTGATATTCCGGTAATTCTTATGTGGACAGATGATGATAATAAAACTCGTTATCGTTCTATATATAATGATGCTGCTCTAGATAGAATTAAGGCCTTGCATCAAGGTGCTAATACTACAGATGTTGAGAAACTTACATATTATGGAGACCAGAAAGTGATAGTTGATCTTAATAAAATCAATATTCAAATACACTATATATCACCTGGAGTATCAAAGAATGAACGTCTAGGAAAGGATCAATATATGTTTGCGATCTATATTCCAAAAGATAAAGTTTATTTTGTGAAAGACCATGACTGAAATTCGCCAACTATTAGATAAAATTGAGTTTATACCAAAAGATAACACACTTTATCTATTGGATAAACTTCCTTATGGCACAGGTTTGTTTACTTGTAATGGCAATATCCTATACTTAGTGCCTAATAAAGAGAATTGTGATTCTTTAGGTATAAGAACTGACTTTTTGCATTTGGAAACAAATGTATATGTATCAGCGTTTAATACTTCTGTTTCGTCATTTGAAAATGGCTACTACAATTATGTAGAGTTACTTCTATCGAAGATGCAGGGTCCAGAAGAGGATTTATCCGCATTTACAAACTTATGCATGGCTCATGCTTCATATTTAGCAGGAAGGGAATTTATTCCATTCTTTGATTCATTAGTTTCATTATTTCAGTTGCCTAAGGAACAAAATTATAAGAATTTAATTGGATTAATGGGAGAATTATTATTCATTGAGTTCATGTATAATGAGCATGGCGTAGATTTATCTCCATTTTGGCATTCAGAAGGTTCTGCTTCAAAGTTGGACTTTGTATGTCCCCGTGTTAGCTTTGAGGTAAAAACGACCGCCAATGATTCTATGTGTTTTACCATTAAGCACAACCAATTATTCGATACTTCAGGAGAGGTCTATCTTGTAGCCGCATCAATCAACGAAGATAATGCAGGCCGAACACTTGATAGTGTAATATCAAGTTTGTTGGAAAATACAGAATATTGTAATAGTTTACAATTTGCAGAAAATATTGAAAAGGAGAAGAGACGTATATCTCCAGTAGAGATGAAGACAAAACGATTTAGTCTGAAAAGAATTAATGCGTACAATACTAAAGATGCTAATCCTTTTGTTGTAATTCCTGATTGTGTGGAAGACTTATCATACAGGTTAAATCTTTTGCCATTTTTGTGTACAGATATCTCCAATATAACAATATTGCCAAAATAAAAAGCAAGAAGTCATGCCCGCTTTAAGATATTATTATTCAGATACCATTTCAAGATTCTTAACAAAGAATACTGAAGAAATTATTGGCAAACTCACGCTTGCTAGTCAACATGATATAAATGATGACACGTCAAACTCATGGGTTGAAGAAATTGAAACTTTAAAAAGCGTTTTGACACCTTATAAAGAAAGAGGAAGTGTGTATTTTGAATATAATATCCCTCGTATGGGAAGACGTGCTGATGCTATACTTGTAATAGATGAAATCATTTTCGTCCTTGAATTCAAAACTGCTGGCAGTAGGTTTACTCATGATGCGATTACGCAAGTATGGGACTATGCTCTTGATCTGAAAAATTTTCAAGAAGGAAGTTTAGATCGTATTATTGTACCAATCTTGGTCGCTCCATCTGAGAAGGATAGGAATTGTAGCTTTACTTTTAATCATTTTGAAGATAATGTTTACGAACCACTACGGATAAATGCAAATAGACTAAGTGAAGCTTTTTCTATATCGTTATCCCAAATACCTCATGAGGTTATTGACCACTCTGATGATAGAGACGAACAATGGGCTAAAAGTGGATATGAACCAACTCCAACAATAATCGAAGCAGCTATCGCTCTTTATGAGGAAAACACAGTAGAAGATATAACCAAACATGGTGGTGATATCGACAAAGCTTCTGCTGAACTATCTAGAATTATTGACTACTGTAGAGATAATAATAAAAAGGCTATTTGTTTTATTACTGGTGTTCCTGGAGCAGGCAAAACACTTATTGGATTAAACACGGCTATTGATCAATTTAATCGAGGTGAAAAAGCGGTTTATCTGTCGGGAAACTTTCCACTTGTAGAAGTGCTACAAGAGGCTTTAACACGAGATTATGTAAGAAGAGAAAAAATTAAGGCTAAAAAAGAAGGTAGAAAAGCTTGCACTAAAGAGGAGGCCAAGAGTAAAGTAAAAGCCTTCATCCAAATGATACACCACTATCGCGACCTTTACCTTGAAGGCACAGAGGTGGTTGGCAATGAAATTAGACCTATTGAAGGTTATTTTCAGAGTCATACTGATAAAGCATACATACCTACTGAACATGTTGCAATCTTTGATGAAGCTCAAAGAGCATGGACAGGTGACGAGTTAAAACGATTCATGAGGGAGAAGAAAGGTATTCGAGATTTCCCTTACAGCGAACCTGAGTATCTAATTTCATGCATGAATAGACAACTTGATTGGGGTGTTGTTGTTTGTTTAGTGGGTAACGGACAAGCTATCAATAAAGGTGAAGCTGGATTAACAGAATGGATTGAGTCTATAAGCAGAAGTTACAAAGATTGGGATGTTTACATGTCCGAATATCTTCTTCAGTCTGGAGACGTAAACCAAACAGAACTTGCATTAATTAAACAACAACTCAAGCCAAGAGAAGATCTTCACTTGAAGATGTCTATGCGTTCTTTCCGTTCTGAGAAAGTTAGTATCTTCGTAAATCAACTCCTTGCTTTGCAAAAGGAAGAAGCAACTGAGACATTGAAAGAACTTGAAAACTACCCTATTGTTCTCACTCGCTCATTGGATAAAGCAAAACAATGGTTACGTGAGCATGCTAGAGGCAGTGAACGTTTTGGATTATTGGCTAGCAGCAAAGCAGAACGTTTGAAAGCTATCAGTATTAATGTTCGTTACCAGCCTGATTTCGTTCACTGGTTTCTTGAAGATGACACAGACATACGTTCATCAAATGCACTCGAAGATACCTTAACTGAATTCAAGGTACAAGGACTGGAAATTGATTGGGCTTGCGTAGCATGGGATGCAGACCTTCGTCTTAATAAAGAACAAACAGCATGGCAGCACCACCAATTGCGTTCAGGAACAAAATGGCAAAATATAAACAAACCGATTAACCAACAATACCAAATCAATGCATATAGAGTGCTATTAACTAGAGCCCGTCAAGGCATGGTGATAGTTGTTCCAAATGGTGATAATGGAGTACCGCCAGATGAAACTAGAAAGCCAGAATGGTACGATGGTATTTATAGCTATTTGAAAGAGATTGGTATAAAGGAAATATTATGAAAGTCATTGAGGTCGTAGCAGCAATTATATATAAAGACGGAGCCTATTTTACCACTCAACGAGGATATGGCGAATTTGAAGGGATGTGGGAGTTTCCTGGCGGAAAAATTGAGCCGGGCGAAAGTTCCGAAGATGTTCTTAAACGCGAAATCCAGGAGGAACTTGGAATAGATATTACCATAGATGAGTTTTTATGTACAACTAATTACGATTATCCATCGTTCCATCTGACAATGCATTGCTATATATGCAGTATTGAGGCTGGTGAAATAGTACTGCGAGAACATAAATCGGGTCGTTGGTTAAGGCCTGAAGAACTGGGGAGTGTAGAGTGGTTA
>ULQA01066474.1_pt1 | contig 14265 bp, 14 predicted proteins | sample 1954001 | NCBI WGS metagenome assembly ULQA01 (sample SAMEA4835643, study PRJEB28245) | human gut metagenome | biome: gut microbiome; material: fecal sample | place: Denmark | collected 2008 | reverse complement strand
TACGGCATTATACAAGCCTACGGATTGGAAGGACTGGCGATAGCCACTTTCATGGCCGGTTTGATATTGGTCTTGATGGGCTGCTTCCGCTTGGGAACCATCATTAAGTTCATTCCCTACCCCATTGTCGTGGGATTTACCAGCGGTATCGCGCTTACCATTTTCGCCACACAGATAAAAGACCTGCTCGGATTATCGATGGACAGCGTCCCCGCCGATTTCATATCCAAGTGGGTCGCTTACTTCCAGCACATCGAGACCACCAATTTCTGGTCGCTGGGCATAGGAATACTCAGTATTCTCATCATTGCCTACACTCCCCGTATCTCCAACAAAATACCGGGCTCCCTCATGGCGATTATTCTCATGACCGTGCTCGTCTATGTGCTCGAACGTCTTTGGGGAATCGAAGGAATAGAAACCATCGGAGACCGTTTTAACATCAGCAATGAAGTTCCCGAGCCGCAAGCTCTGAATATCAATATGGAGACGATAAACCAATTACTCTCTCCGGCATTTACCATCGCCGTATTGGGAGCCATAGAATCCCTGCTATCGGCTACCGTCGCCGACGGTGTAACTGGCGACAAGACCAACTCCAATACCGAGCTTATCGCACAAGGAGCCGCCAATATCGTGGTTCCTTTCTTCGGGGGAATCCCTGTCACCGGAGCCATTGCCCGTACCATGACCAATATCAACAACGGCGGGCGCACCCCCATTGCCGGTATGATACACGCTGTCGTCCTTTTGTTGATATTCCTGTTCCTTATGCCGCTTATCAAGCTCGTGCCCATGTCGTGCCTCGCCGGTGTATTGATCGTCGTTTCCTATAACATGAGCGGTTGGCGCACGGTACGTTCCCTGCTGAAAAATCCGAAATCAGACGTGTCGGTACTCATTATCACCTTCCTGCTTACCGTTATATTCAATCTTACGATCGCCATCGAAATCGGGCTGTTGTTGGCCGTTGTCCTCTTCTTGCGCCGCATGACAGAGACCACGCAAATATCGGTACTCCACGACGAGCTCGATATTGCGACCGGAACCGAATCGACTACCCACGAAGTCTTGAAAGTAGCCAAAGGCGTGGAAGTTTACGAGATAGAAGGCCCGTTCTTCTTCGGGGTAGCCACCAAGTTCGACGAACTGATGCGTAGTATGGCCGATCGTCCGCTGGTGCGCATTATCCGTATGCGAAAAGTACCTTTTATCGATTCTACGGCTATCCACAACCTCGAAATCCTGATTACCTCGTCGCAGAAAGAGAAGATACATGTCATTCTGTCGGGGGTCAATCCCACGGTACACGCCACTCTCAAAAAGGCGAATATAGACCGGCTCATCGGCGACGACCATATCTGCGACCACATTACCAAAGCCGTGGCAAAAGCCAACGAGTTCGTCGCAGAAATGAAGAAATAAAAGAGGCTCCAAACATTCATACATACGACAATCCCCGTGTCCTGCTCAGAACACGGGGATTGTCGTATCATTTCATCGAAAGTCTGTTCACTTCAACTTCCACTCTACACCCTCTTTGGTGTCTTTGATTTCAAAACCTATCTCGGACAACCTGTCGCGAATGTAATCCGAGGTCGCCCAATCCTTACGAGCCTTAGCCTCCTTGCGCACATCGAGCAATAAATCCACGGCTTTATGATAGGCCTCGTTCCCCTCTTCCGAAACACCGGCCTCTTCGCGAATGCCCATGATATCGAAAAGGAATATACGGAAAGTTTCCTTCAAATGAGCCGAATCCTCGGCCGACAAAGCAGCTCCTCCCGCCAATACCGTGTTGATAATCTTCACGGCCTCGAACAAATGGGAGACAACGATAGGCGTACTCAAATCATCGTTCATCGCCTCGTAACAACGCTCGCGAATGGCTTTCACATCGACCGTGGAAACTTCGGCAGGCTCGATCTTCGAGAGGTTGTCCCACCCTTCGAGCATACGTTGCAGGGCCTTTTCCGATGCCTGCAAGGCCTCGTTGCTGAAATCGACCGTGCTGCGATAATGCGCTTGCAAGATAAAGAAGCGTATCGTCATGGGCGAATAAGGCTGTTGCAACAATTTGTGATTACCGGAGAAGAACTCGTCGAGCGTAATGAAGTTACCCAACGATTTGCCCATCTTCTGCCCGTTGATGGTAATCATGTTGTTATGCATCCAATAGTGCACCGTCTCGTGCCCCTGCGCAGCCACCGATTGGGCTATCTCGCATTCGTGGTGGGGGAAAAGCAAATCCATGCCTCCGCCGTGAATGTCGAATTCCTCGCCCAAGTACTTGGCGCTCATGGTCGAACATTCGAGATGCCAGCCGGGAAAACCGTCGCTCCACGGCGAGGGCCACCGCATGATATGTTCGGGAGAAGCCTTTTTCCAAAGAGCGAAATCGAAACTATTGTGCTTCTCGCTCTGTCCGTCGAGCTCCCGCGTCGTGTTGAGCAAGTCATCGATATTGCGTCCCGACAGCTTGCCGTAGTGGTGGTCTTTATTATACTTCACTACATCGAAGTAAACCGACCCGTTACTTACATAAGCATATCCGGCCTCTATAATCTTTTTGATATATTCGATCTGTTCGATAATATGCCCCGACGCATGCGGCTCGATACTCGGCGGCAACACGTTAAGAGCTTCCATCGCTTTGTGATAACGGTTCAGATAATATTGTACCACCTCCATCGGTTCGAGCGATTCGAGCCGTGCTTTTTTGGCTACCTTATCCTCCCCTTCATCGGCATCGTTTTCCAAATGCCCTACATCGGTAATATTGCGCACATAGCGCACTTTATATCCCAAATGCCGTAAATAACGGAACAATACGTCGAACGTGATGGCGGGACGGGCATGTCCCAAATGAGCATCCCCGTAAACCGTGGGACCGCATACATACATACCCACGTAGGGAGGGTTCAACGGTTTGAACTCCTCTTTTTTTCGGGTAAGTGTATTATAGATATAAAACGGTTGTGTCATATCGAGTATATTATGGATTCAGTTCCCGTAACGCTTAATCGTTGCTACGACCTCCGAAAATACGAAGCAGATAAAGGAACAAGTTGATAAAGTCGAGATAAAGCGACAGAGCGCCTATCGTCGCCAACTTCCCGGTCTGGGAAGGATCGGTCACATAGGCCGCATTCTTGATCTTTTGGGTGTCCCATGCCGTCAATCCGATAAACAAAGCCACGCCGAACAAACTGATAATCCAGTCGAGAGTACTGCTTGCCACGAATATATTGACAACCGATGCGATGATCAACCCGAACAATCCCATGATACAATAGCTCCCGAACTTGGTCATATCGTTCTTGGTAACCATGCCATACACGCTCATCGCCCCGAACACCCCGGCCGTGATGAAGAACGTATAGGCGATAGAGCCCAAATCGTACACGACAAAAATGGACGAAAACACCACTCCGTTGAGAACAGCATACAGATAGAACAACAGCGTGGCGGTCGTCGTGCTCAGTTTATTCAACATGCCCGAGACAACGAAAACAACGGCAAGCTCGGCGATCATCAAGCCGAAAAAGACAGCCCGGTTTCCCAACACGACCGACAATATGGCCGGAGAAGAAGCCACATACAACGACGTAAGAGCCGTTACGACAAGGGCGAGGAACATACGCCCGTACACCTTACGCATCACCATCGACAAAACCGATGTCCCGGTAGCCGACTTATAAGAAGAATCATACAAATTTTCCATCTCTTTCTATTTTAACAGTTATTTTTTACATACGGTCGGGCACTTCGATACCGAGCAATCCCATACCGGTTTTTATCACTTTGGCGACGTTGGCCGAAAGCATTAGGCGGAATGCCCGCACTTCGGCGTTTTCTTCGCGCAGAATCGAATAATCGTGGTAGAACTGATTGTATTCCTTCACCAAATCATACACATAGTTGGCGATAAGCGAAGGACTGTATATACGACCGGCTTCGGCGACCACAGCAGGGAAATCGGCCAAATGCTGAATGAGCGAAATCTCCTTTTCAGAGGGTTCGACCTTAGCGGTGTCCACTTGGCGATAATCGATACCGGCTTCGACAGCCTTGCGCATGACCGAGCAGATGCGGGCGTGGGTGTACTGAATGAAAGGCCCCGTGTTCCCGTTGAAGTCGATCGACTCTTTGGGATTGAAAGTCATGTTCTTGCGGGGATCGACTTTCAAGATAAAGTATTTCAATGCGCCTAAACCCACGATACGAGAAATTTCTTCCGCTTCCTCGGCGGTACAGCCGTCGAGTTTGCCCAATTCGGCCGATGTCTCGCGAGCGGTGGCGATCATCTCGTCCATCAAGTCGTCGGCATCCACTACCGTACCTTCGCGCGATTTCATTTTTCCTTCGGGCAATTCCACCATACCGTAGGAGAAATGCACGAGATCTTTGCCCCATTTGAACCCGAGTTTGTCGAGCAATATAGAAAGAACCTGAAAATGGTAATTTTGTTCGTTGCCCACCACATAAATCATCTTATCGATGGGGAAATCTTTGAAACGCAACTTGGCCGTACCGATGTCCTGCGTCATGTACACCGATGTCCCGTCGCTGCGCAACAGTAATTTGTGGTCGAGCCCCTCTGCCGTCAAGTCGGCCCATACCGAGCCGTCCTCTTTCCGATACATGATACCCTTTTCCAATCCTTCGAGCACTTTCTCTTTCCCTTCGAGATAGGTCTGCGACTCGTAATATATCTTATCGAAGTCCACGCCCAAGCGACGATACGTCTCGTCGAATCCGGCATAGACCCAGTTGTTCATCATCTCCCAAACCGAACGAACCTCGGGATCGCCGGCCTCCCATTTGCGCAACATGGCGCGGGCTTCCTGCATGAGCGGCGAGGCGGCCTCGGCCTCTTCGGGGGTCATGCCTTTGGCTTCCAGCTCTTTCAGTTCTTGTTTGTAATGTTTGTCGAACAACACATAGAAATCACCGATAAGGTGGTCGCCTTTTTTTCCGGCCTTTTCGGGAGTAACACCGTCGCCCCATTTTTGCCAAGCCAGCATCGATTTACAGATATGAATACCCCGGTCATTGACGATATTGGTCTTCACCACCCGATTGCCATTGGCTTTCAAAATCTCGGAAAGACTATATCCCAACAAGTTGTTGCGCACATGTCCCAAATGTAACGGTTTGTTGGTATTGGGCGAGGAATATTCGACCATGACCAAAGGAGCATCGGCGGCAGCTTTATGCGTCCCGAAATCGGCCTCCTCGTCGATGTGATGCAACATCTGGCTCCAAAACGAAGGAGCGATCACCAAATTGAGAAAGCCCTTGATTACATTGAACGAAGCGACTGCCGGCTCATTGGCGAGAAGATACTCGCCTATCTCCTGAGCCGTAGCTTCGGGAGCCTTATGAGAGGCTTTCAAAAAAGGGAACACCACCAACGTGAGATTTCCTTCGAACTCTTTCTTCGTCTTTTGAGGAACTGTCGTCTCGGGAGCTGCCTCGATTCCATACAAAGCTTTCACCGCTTTGACCGCAGCATCGGATATAATCTGTTCTATTTTCATGTACTATACTCGTTTAATGGGTACAAAGATAGTGCAAGATGAGAGCAAAAAGAACAAATCCATTTGTTTTTTTGCCGAATCGCAGCCTATATCGGACTTTTGTCAAAGATAGTACAAGTCGAATGCAGAGCAAAAAGAACAAATGGATTTAGTAGAAAACTCATAAAGGTAGACTTGAATGTTAACAATAAATCTTTTGTCGGCAACCACATTCCGATCTCCTCGGCAAGTGGTTAAGAAAAGCAGCCGAATAGATTTTGATGATATTCAACCCCTCCGTCACTTCGTGCCACCTCCCCTATATTTTGCTGGGCAAAACACTCCGTAAGGTTACGGGATACGGCAGGGAGGAGGGAAAATACCCACAAAGCATCGGAGCGGATAAAAGCTGTTCAAAAGGGAACTTTCAACACTCTCCCTCTGCTCATCGTAGATGAGATAGGGGGAGTGCCCGCAGGGCGAGGGGGTTAAGCCTTCAAAATATAACATGCTATTTTCCAACCACTCTCTTCGTCGCTATCGCTCCTCTGTCTCTCCCCTATATTTTGCGCCGCAAAAACACCCCGCAATGCTGCGGGACACGGCAAGGGAGAAGGTTAGAATGTTTTGTCTTGTTGCGTAGAAAACTATAAAAGCTAAGAAATGTGTTGTACACCTCCTCTGCGCACGAATGTGCGATAGGGGAGGTGTCCGTAAGGACGGAGGGGTTGAAAACAACATCATATCAGTCTGTTTATACCGGACATATCCCTTTCTCCCCTGCCGTGCTCCGTAGCATTACAGAGCACAGCAGGGGAGGAGGGTGGAAATCTTTCGACAACATCGTTCTGCTGCTGTTTTAATTTTTCTTTGCTTTGCGGGTATTTCTCCTTCTCCCCTGTGCCGCAAAGCAGTACAATAGGGGGAGACACCGAAGAAACGACAGTTTCTGAGGAGAGGGGTTAAGAAGAATAGCTTAGAAATTTTAAAAGGGTTTAGGAGGACCTCTTTCCTATCCCATGCACCATGCCGCTGCGGGCTGCGGCGAAACGGGCAGATGCGGGAAATATCCTTTGGGAGAGGGAGGCGGAGGTGTAGGCGGCGCAGGAAGAACTTTGGGCAACCGGAGCGATTTGCCGGTCTTCTTGCGACGGCTGCATTTCGCCAATCGCCCCCGCTTCCATTGTTTGCGTTTTTCCTCCATATCCTTTTTCACCTCATCTTTGGCAGCCCAATAACGACGAGCGACCTCTTCCCAAAAACGACTTGCAAATTCTTCATAAGGATGCTTTTCACCCTCGGGCAAATCATACGCATCGGTCTCGTTGATGGCACTGACAATAGACGAAAAATAGTATGCCGCACGTTTACACCATCGGTAACGCTGCACATATTCCCCCGGCAAACGTCCCTCGGCTATCATTTTGTCGATGTCGTTGTCGGTTTGTTGCTCTTCCTGTTCCCGACTGTGCCGTTCGAGCGTGTCGACACAGCGGGTTACCGCCGTGATCTGTTTCGGTTGAGTCTTGGGATCGAGCTCCAACAGCTCGTTATAGTATTTGAGCAGTACGGCTTGGCGGGTCGATTCTATCGCCGTGCGCAAGTTTACAAAAGGTTCTTCTACCATCGTCTCGTATTTTTCGACAAATGTATGATCGAGATACGTTCTTTTTTATGGCATAACCGAACTTTAAACAGACCGCTCAACAGAATGCATTAATAAGAAACGGCACGCTTACTTCGAGTGCTATGCCATGTAAAATAGCTATCGGTATGAGTTCTTCTCCCTTATACGAACTTCGCACAATCATGGGAAGGCACACGTCCATCGAATTGATACCCGCTACCGAAATAGGAACCAACCTCCCACCCCAACGAGCGAGAACGGGTGTACCGAACAAAGCGATCATCTCGCGTATGACATTGGCGAGCAAAGCGATAGTCGCCAACTCGGCAGCTCCTTGCGGACCGAGAGTGGCACTTTTAATATCGGCTATCAACACCGACGATAACGAGTAATACCCGAAACCGCTGCCGATCGTCAAACAATCGTTCAAATCACGCCCATGCAGCAAAAAAACACCTATGGCCGAAAATAAAAGCGTACCACCGATAGTAAAAACAGGCAAAAGAGACATGCGGGGATTAAGCGAATGGAATAATCCGCGTAAATCGTTGTTCGAACCTAAACTAATTCCCACTTGTACAATCAACAGCGAAAGAATAATTATAGGCAAATCATGACCGAGCAACCACTCCGGAGCGAAATCGCCCAACCCTACAAATACCCCGGCAAGGAAACAAACCAAAATCATCAAATTCCCTTTCATGATTCACCTCCTTTCTTAAAAAACAAACGTTGAGCTACACGAGCGGCCACAATACTCCCAAGCACTCCGAGGCAGGCAATTACAGCCGCTTGCCAACCGAAATTGTAAAAATTATCTACGAGATTACGATCGGACCCTATCGACACCCCGAACACAAATAACAGGACACAAACGGTAATCTGTATACTCCATTTCGTCACGCCGACGAAAGAACGTCCGCGCAACATATATCCTACGCCAACACCCAAAACCAAAAGGATCAAAATACGAAACATAATTTGACTGTCTTTTATGCCACAGACTACAACGACTCTGTCGTCGCATCCGAGCTACATTTATACGAATGAAAATAACCGGATAGGGCTTCCGCCCGCAAAAGGGGAAAAGAAAACGAGATTTTATAAATTATCCCCCTAAAAATCGATTGGCAGTCAAATAAAGCCGCTGAACCAATGGACATGCACGATCGAAAGCGCACGTACTCCCCTGCGCCTTACACCGAAACAAATATGCTTGCCCTGTTGAATCATACGAATAACTGAATAAAAATTCGAATGCAAAGGTAATACTCTTCTCCGAATTCTCCAAATCGGGCACACCATTTTATTTTCGTTACCGAGGGGAGAAGGTTGGATAGTTTCCTCTCTCTACAAAAAATGCTAAACCATAAAGAAGAAAGCTCTCCCTTCTTCCCTGCCGTACCCCGTAGCATTACAAGGTCATATAAGAGAGGTAACACGAAGTGACGAAGGAGTTGAAAAAACATCTCATCGGTCGATTTATATCAGATATTCACCCCCTCGTCCTACGGGCATTCCCCCTATCTCATCTACGATGAGCAGAGGGAGAGGATTGAAAATGGTATTTCTCGTTTCGGTACAAAGATAGCTTTGTACCCTTCTCCTCTATCGCATAATACTACGGGCAGGGGAGAAGGGATAAAAAAACTCAGCGGTATTTACACTGCCCGGTAATAATCCTGCAAAAGACAGCGGGCGATGAAGTCCCAGTTTTCGGTTACAAGTTTAGAGTCACCATCGGCGAAGCGGGCATCGGGAAGCAGTCGGTTTTCGCACAGATAGATGAGTAGGTCTATGGGGCATCGCCCGGGTACGGTAAGAAGCGACAGTGCATCCCTCCGGGCTGCCTGCGGGTCGTAACAAGGATTGGCAGGGTCGCATACGCATTGGGCTATATCCGAAGCGATGAGCATGCCTTTGTAAGGCGTGACATAGAGAATAAAATTCTTTTTCCCGGCGAGGTGCGAGAGATGTCCGCCTTCTGTCTCTCCCCATTGCATCCCTTCGGTAAGAAATTTGTCCAACTCCGAGTAAGAGCCTATGTATTTGACAGGCATGCCTCCGGTTTCTCGGGTGAATTGCCGGTAATAGGGGTGCAGTTCCTTTTTCTCTTCCGCTTCTTCGGGGAAAGTGTGTTGCCAAAGCAAAGAGACCCATTCGTGAGCAAAGAGCGCCAAAGGTCCGGCCGGCAGAGTATATAGCGATTCCCGACGCAGTTCGCCGAGCTTGGAGATTCTTTCTTTGTCTCCATGCGATTTACTCTGTGCCTCGTGTGAAAGCTGCCGGGCGAGCGAACGATTGGAAGGGCCCAACAGAAACGAATCCCAAAAGAGCCATTCGGCGAACCGGTAACGGGATTCGGGGTCGTCGGTATCGTTCAGTTCGGGAAGGCAAAATTCTTGTAACAAGGGTGAGTCGGGAGCTGTTTCGTATTCCGACTCTAACAGATTGTAAATCTTATCGGCCGTTGTGATGAGACGATTGTCGAGCGGGGAAAGAACCTCGTGCAAGGAGTCGTGCGTACAAAGCAGATACCAGAGTAGTACTCGCAGGTCTTCCCGATTTACTTCCCCGTCGTAGTAATTCTCGGCGGGAAAAAATGGCAGGGTACGACCGTAGAGCGAACGGTGGTGGGAGAGAAACGTTGCCCACAATCCCGTACCGGACAGAATATCGGCAAAATAACCTACGACATCGCAACAAAGACTTTTGGTGGCCTCCTCGGTTAATCTTTCTTTCAACGGAGATATTTTTACGAGGTCATATACTCGGTTGGCCAGTTGCGTATAGTAACGATCGCTGTCGGTCGTTTGTGTATAAGGCTGTCGAGAAAGCCATTGTTGCAAAGTGATGTTCATTGTCTTTCCTTTTTTACGAGATTAGTTATTCCGAGTCACACCCGAAAAGATAACGAGTTAGAGAGAATTCGTCTCCTGTCGGTTGTCAGGCTTCCCCGCCGGGAGCCATGAAAGGAGGCATACCGCCCCGTTGAGGATCGTTCATTTGTATAGGCCCGAATTGAGCTTCGTATTTGCGTATGTTGTCCTGCAAGGCGAATAACAATCGTTTGGCATGCTCGGCCGTGAGAATGATACGCGATTTCACCGGAGCTTTGGGAGCACCCGGAGTCATGCGGATAAAGTCGATAACGAACTCCGACGGAGCATGAGAAATAATAGCGAGATTGGAGTAAATGCCTTCGGCTACTTCGGCAGACAATTCTATCTGGATTTCCTTTTTTTCTTCCATAATCAGTTCAGTTTAAAATAATAGTATTTATAGTTGAAATTTACTTGATTTACATAAAGTTGCAGCGTCGTATAAGGACGGCTTCGATAAGCCGAGATATTGAACGACGAGTATAGATTGCTCCAATGTCCCTCGGGGTCGTCGTTGCGACTGTGTCGCAACTGTACTTTCAAGGTATCGCCGGAAAGCTCGGCTTCGTCGGCGACAAGCAGGATGCTGTGCGGCCGGCTGTGATAGTCGATACGATACCTCAGATTAAGGAAGTCGCCGGTTTTCCATGCGCTTTGCAAATAGAGAGTGTCGTCGGGCAACTGGTCGATTTTGTCATGGGGTACTATTCGGAGCGTGTCGAAATGAATAGCCGAAAGCGCTTGTATTTCTACCTGCTTTTTGTGTTTCGACAACGTTTCTATCGGGCGGTATTGCAGCAATACGCGCACTCCCTCGCCCATGTCATCGCTATTTACTTCCGAAACGGGATAAAGCGTATCGACCGGAGCGGAATCGGTTGTCTGACAGGTGAAATAAGGATTGCCTTTATTCGTATGGCAAGTGACGATGTCGGCATAGAAGATGCCGTAAATATCTTTTTCATCGTCTCCGCAAGCCGTTGCGAAGATAGATAAAAGGATAAAGGAGCAACCATATAACCAACTCTTTTTCATTTGTATGCCTTGTTTTATTCTTCGACAGAAGCGGGAGAAACGATGGAACCGTCTTTCATGAAGAGGGTACGATCGGTCATTCGAGCCAACGTCTCGTCGTGCGTGACGATGACGAACGTCTGTTTGAACTCGTCACGCAGGTCGAAAAACAGTTTGTGCAATTCGATTTTATTTTTCGAATCGAGACTTCCCGACGGCTCATCGGCAAGTATGACAGAGGGGCGGTTTATCCATGCTCGGGCAACAGCCACTCGCTGTTTTTCACCGCCCGACAGTTGAGCCGGTTTGTGTCCCAGTCGGTCGCTCAGGCTCAGGAAATCGAGTATCCGCTTGGCTTCCTGTTCTGCATCCGATTGGTTTTTTCCCCCGATGAGAGCCGGAATCATCACATTTTCGAGAGCCGTAAATTCGGGCAACAACTGGTGGAACTGGAATACGAATCCGATGTTACCGTTTCTGAAACGTGCCATTTCCCTATCGGGGAGGTTATCCACCCGTCTGCCGTCATATAAGATTTCCCCGCAATCGGGCTTGTCGAGCGTTCCCACGATCTGCAACAAGGTCGTTTTGCCGGCTCCGCTCGCCCCCACGATGGAGACGATTTCGCCCTGTTCGATCACGGCATCGATACCTTTCAGTACCTCCAAAGAACCATAACTCTTGTGTATGTTTTTTATCTCTATCATACTTCTGTTAGTTTTCTGATGACATGCCCCGCCAGATAACACCCGAAGATTGCCGGCAGATAAGAAATCGTCCCGACGGTCGATTTTTTATTACGTTCTCCTTCCACGACCACGACGGCGTTACGATCGGCCTGCTCGGTGGAGAATACCGTTTTCAGACCTTTGGAGATACCCTCTTTCCGCAATCGCAATCTCACCGCTTTTGCCAAAGCGCAATGGTAGGTATCGGCTATATCGGCTATCCGTATGGCCGACGGGTCTTTGCGTCCGCCTGCACCCATCGATGAAACGATTTTGATTTTATGCCGCAGGCAATAGGCGATCAAAGCTACCTTCGGCGCCAGCGTGTCAATGGCATCGATGACAAAATCTATTTCGCCGCCCTCCAACAAAGCGGGAATATCCTCCTCTTCGATGAAACGGTGCTGTGCTGTCAGCTTCAAATCGGGGTTTATATCGAGAAACCGTTCTTTCAATATCCCGACTTTGGGTTTTCCCAATGTACTGTGCAAAGCGACCAATTGTCGGTTTAGGTTGCTCTCGGACACGGTGTCTCCGTCGATAATCGTCAAAGCTCCTATACCGGCTCGCACGATCATTTCGGCGGCATAAGCCCCTACACCACCCACCCCCACGACAAGGACATGGGCATTTTGCAATCGCTTTATCGGTTCATCGCCAAACAGCAGCCGGGTACGTGACAACCATTCGTCCATCTTTTCTTATGCGGTTTGTCTGTATATAATTGAATGACGAAGATACTCTTTTTTACCGAAAATCGGAAATGGCCGAGGCAAATTAAAGTCGAACGCATTGGCGATAGTAATATGGACAACGGTTTTTCGTCGATTCAGAAATGCGATTTGTCTTTTACTCACGACTTCCGTGGCACACGGATAGGCGGGACGATAGTAATCGATATGATTTTTATTCTATTTATAGATTTTATTCACAGGATTTTTGGTAAAAATAAGATTCATTGGGTTTTTCGGTAATCTCCTCATTGTATATTTGCGTTGTAAAATAATACGAAATAGACTATGCCGAGATACTAAGGCAACCTTGCTGGCTTTCTATTTTGTAAAGTAGTCACCTATTAAAAATAAAGTAATTATGAAGAAGTTTCTTGTTATGGCGTGTATCGCCGCTGCTTCGATGATAGCCTTGCCGGCTGTGGCTCAAACGACTACCGGTAGTAAGACCCAAACGGAATGCTGCAAAAAAGACAAAGCCGATTGTAAGAAAGAGTGTAATTGCACCGATTGCAAATGCAAAGATTGTAAAGCGACGGCTCCTTGTTGCGACTCTAAGGCAAAATGCAACGACAAGGCCGATTGCTGCAAACAAGCCAAATGCGATAAGGCTAAGGCTCCTTGCTGCGAAAAGAAGAATGTAAAAAAGTAAATTCTGTTGTTGAAAGATGAATTCGGGGCGACCGCAAAATTGCGGTCGCCTTTTGTTTGATGACCCGTAGTTTTCTTTGGAATATTATGCCGGAGTCGTGGTTATGTCCGTGTGGCCATGCCCCATGCGGTTCCTGTATTTCGTAGGCGAGACTTCTTTGTATTTCAGAAATGTCCGGCAAAAATGTGATAGATTATTAAATCCTACGCCGTACGCTATCTCGGAGACCGATTTGTCCGTCGTCGACAACAGGCGACAAGCTATATCCATACGGTAGGTATTGAGATAATTCGTAAACGATACCCCTTTCATTCGTTTGAAAAAGACGCAGAACGAAGAACGGTTCATGTGTACGAGGGAGGCGATTTCGTCGATAGGAATATCGTGATTATAATGCAAGGAAACATAAATCTCTATCTGTTGTATCTTCTTGTCTCGTTTCTTTAACGGGCGATTGATTCCTGTCGGATTCATCTCGTCGGAAAGAGCCAGATGTCCGAGTATCCGTATCACTCCCGATAATTGTCCGAGTGAGTCGGTTTTTATTATTTCCTGCATTTCATGCCTCACATTTTTCAATAAATCGCCTCGTAACTGAAAGGCCGTGTGTTGCCGGCTGTCGAGATGTCCGAGCGGCCCTATTTCGGGTAACGTAACCGAGAGTTCTTTAAACAGATTTTTCCTGAAAAGCAGACAAATATCCTCTACCACATTGCCGGGATTGTTGTCGAATATCCAACCGTGCAACATGTCGGGCGGTATTAAAAAGATTTCATCTTTCGTGAAAGGTTGCGATTGGTCGCCGATAACGAATGTGCCGCAACCTCTGATAATGTAGATAAGCTCCCAGTCCGATTGTGTATGAATGGGAAACTCCTCGGACGGGTTTAGCAAATCGTGTAATACGAGAAAAGAGTGCGTACCTCCTGTCAAGTGATAATATTTGGATTCCATCTGGGACTGTTTTATATAAAATGTAAATATAAATCAAAAGTTTCGAACTATATGCAAATATCAATCAAAATAAGAGTCCTACTTTTGTACCCGTAAAAAACAGCATAATATCATGGAGAAAATCACCGATGCGGTTATGTCCGAAAAACCACGTT
>ULQA01052273.1_pt1 | contig 14288 bp, 9 predicted proteins | sample 1954001 | NCBI WGS metagenome assembly ULQA01 (sample SAMEA4835643, study PRJEB28245) | human gut metagenome | biome: gut microbiome; material: fecal sample | place: Denmark | collected 2008 | reverse complement strand
TAGCCGTTATTTCCGCCGCCGTTTCCGTTGCGGTCATTTCTATAGCCGTTATTTCCGCCACCGTTTCCGTTGCGGTCATTTCTGTCATTTCTATAGCCGTTATTTCTGTCGCCGTTTCCGTTACGGTCGTTTCTGTAGCCGTTATTTCCGCCGCCGTTTCCGTTGCGGTCATTTCTATAGCCGTTATTTCCGCCACCGTTTCCATTGCGGTCATTTCTGTCATTTCTATAGCCGTTATTTCTGTCGCCGTTTCCATTGCGGTCGTTCCGATCATTTCTGTAGCCGTTATTTCCGCCACCGTTTCCGTTGCGGTCATTCCGATCGTTTCTGTAGCCGTTGTTTCCGCCGCCGTTTCCGTTACGGTCATTTCTGTAACCGTTATGTCTGTCTCCGTTTCCGCTACGGTCATTTCTGTCACGGTCGTTACGGTTGTTGTCACGGTTTCCGGCATAATTATTTCTACCGTTTTCGTTTCTTGGTGTATCTGATTTTCTGTTGTTATTCTGATTGTTATTTCTATTATTCATCTGATTATCGTTCTTTGTCTGATTCTGATTTCCCTTTCTTGTATCATTTCCCGGTGCTTTTGTACTATTCTGTGGAAAATACACCTGTGAAATATGGGACTTTTTATCTTCCTGCTTTGCTTCTGTCTTTGGTTTTTCCGGCTGTGCCGCCTTTTTACCGAACTTGCTGCGGATAGACGTGATTTCTGAGTCTGTCAGACCGTTGGAAGCGGTATACTTCTTTGTGTCGTTACTCAATGTTTCTATAATTTCTTTTGATGATATATTTAACTCTTTTGCCAATTCATGAACTCTCATATTTGCCATTTAACCTCTCTTCCGAACAACCGCTTACATCTGCTGCTCCAAACCATTTTTTAAATGCTTTTCGATTGTATTTCTAAAGCCTTCATCTGCGACTGCGAGTGATGCCCGAAACTGTTTGCCGATTGCATGACCAAGTGTTTCTTTGTCACTGTAAATGTAAACAGGCACCTCATAAAATGCACACATATTTGTAAACATCTTCTTTGTATTTTCCGATGCATCTCCTGCAACAATAACCAGTGCGGCTTTCCCGGTCTTGACTGCCTTTTCTGTTGCAAATTCTCCGCTTACGATTTTTCCTGCTTTCTGCGCAAGTCCGATCATTGCTAATGCCTTATCCTGCTTCAATATTTTCCAGCTCCTTTGCCAACTTGTCATACACAGACTTTTCTATCGGCATTTTAAAGGAACGTTCCAGTCCCTTTGATGCCACAGCCTTTGCAAAACAATCCGCATTAGGACATATATATGCACCTCTGCCGTTTTTCTTGCCTGTCACATCAATGATAATGCCTTCCGTATCTGTTTTTAAGATTCTGATTAAATCTTTTTTATTCTTCATTTCACGACAGCCTATGCACTGTCTTTGAGGAATCTTTTTTGTTCCGGCCAAATAAATCACTCCCTGATCTTTTATTCTTCTTCACTCAATGTAAGTTCAACGTCTTCTTCGTCACCGGCTGTTTCGTCGATGTCTTCATTTGCCTGTGCTTCACTCTTAATATCAATGCCAAAGCCTGTAAGCTTCGCTGCAAGTCTTACGTTTTGTCCTGATTTGCCGATTGCAAGAGAAAGCTGCTGTTCTGAAACGATGATTTCCGCTTTCTTTTCTTCGTCATCTGCTGTTGCGGATACAACCTTTGCCGGACTTAACGCATTGACAATTAACTGTGCCGGATTTTCATCCCATTCGATAATATCAATCTGTTCGTTGCCCAGTTCATTAACGATTGCCTTTACTCTCGCACCGTTTACACCGACACATGCACCAACCGGATCAACATTCGGTACTTTTGCACGGACTGCCATTTTAGTTCTTGAACCGGCTTCTCTTGCAATACCCATAATTTCAACAATGCCGTCTTTGATTTCCGTTACTTCTTCTTCAAAAAGGCGTTCTACAAGCTGTGGTGATGTTCTTGATACTCTTACCAGTGTCCCCGGTTTTTCTTTGTTGGAAACGCTTACAACATAAAGTTTAATTCTGTCGCCACGTTCAAAGGTTTCACCCTTTACCTGATCACTGACCTTTAAGGTTGTCTGTGTTCTTCCGATGTCTACCAAAACATTACCCTTTTCATCAATTCTTTGTACAATTCCTGTGATGATTTCTTTTTCCTTTGAATGGTATTCATTGTAAAGTGCTGCCTTTTCTTCTTCACGAATCTTCTGTACAATTGTACCCTTTGCATTCTTTGCCGCACGTCTTGAAAATTCTTCTGATTTTACCTCTACGGTAACAATGTCACCAATCTGGCAGTTTGGCTTAATCTTTCTTGCATCGGCAAGGGAAATCTCTGTTGCAGAAATATACTTTTCAGTATTTTTTCTGGAATTGCTTCCTTCTGCCGGTTCCGGAACAGATACTTCTTCAACGACCTGTCTGTCTGAATAAATGTGGAAGTCCCCTGTGATTCTGTCTAATACAACACGGCCGTTTTCTACAGTGTTAAACTGTGTCTTATATTCATCCATCAGTGATTTTTCAATTGCCTCAAACATCACTTCCTTGCTGATTCCGTTTTCTTTTTCAAGCGCATCAAGTGCTGCTATTAATTCTTTACTCATAATTTCCTCCATTTGGCCTTGCGGCATCGTTTATTCTTTATTATTAATCACAAAATGCAAGACGAATCATTGCCAGATTCGCTCTTTCAAATGTCTTTTCTTCATCCTTTTCAAATGCAAGTGTTACTGTTTTTTCATCGTATGCTTTTAACACGCCTGTAAATTCTTTCTGTTTGTCTTCGGCACGGTAAAGCTTAATATCAATTAATTTTCCAATGCTTCTTTGATAATCTTTTTCTTTCTTTAACGGTCTTAACAACCCCGGAGAACTGACTTCAAAAATATACTGATCCGGAATATAGTTTTCTTTGTCAAGGACTTCATTAAATTCTCTGCTGATTACCTCACAGTCATCTACGGTAATGCCGCCTTCTTTATCGATGTAAACTCTCAAGTACCAGTCACTGCCCTCTTTCACATATTCCACATCAACCAGCTCAAAATGATGCGCATCAATGAACGGTTGAATGAGCTGCTCTGTTTTTTCTTCGTAGCTTATCTTTCTACCCATTTATTCATCGCCTTTCCATTATTTTAAATCGCAGGAATCCCCGCCTGTCAGTCCGCCTGTATTATGCCTAACAACGAAAGAGTGGACATTTCTGCCCACTCTTTCCAGAACACTATAATACAGAATAGCTAATAGGGGAGTCGAACCCCTGTCTTCGCCGTGAGAGGGCGACGTCTTGACCACTTGACCAATTAGCCATATTCCTGTAACTGTATGCCGTATTTACAACGTGCGTTTAACAGTACTTTTATATAATACACTTTTTTTATGCACATTGCAAGCACTTTTTTTATTTTTTTGCATTTTCTTTTATTTCAGGCAAAAAATAACGGGCATCTTCCGGGATAAGGAATTCCCATGCCCTGCTGCTGCCCGTTCTGTTTATAAATTTAAAACCGATTTTGTATTTTTCTTTAAAAGACTGCAAAAAGTGCGCTGAAAAGTCCTGCACTGGCAGCACCCATGACAATACCTGCCAGAAGCACACCGCCCAATACGGCAAGTACACTCTTTTTAAATCCCATATCCAGAAAACTGGCTGCCAATGTTCCTGTCCATGCACCTGTACCAGGAACCGGAATACCCACAAATAAAAGCAGTGCGATAAATAACCCGTTTCCTGCTTTTTCTTTCAGCTTCTGTCCGCCCTTGTGACCTTTTTCAATACAGAAGGTAAAAAACTTACCAATGTATTTTTTATCCTTGCCCCACTCAAGCACCCGTCTTGCAAAAAGGTAAATAATCGGAACCGGAAGCATGTTGCCGATAACACAGATGATGTAGGACTGTAATAACGGCAGCTGAAAGCCCTGCGAAATCGGAATCGCACCTCGCAATTCTACGATTGGCACCATGGATACCAGAAAAATCATAAGATATTTTTTTAACATAAATTTAGTTTTCTCCATTCTCTCCGCATACACGGTTTATTTTATGCGCTGTGCGCACAATCTATGTTACAAAAGTATACTGATAAAAGCAAGTGTTTTTTTATTCGTGCATATGACGGAGGCTGTCTAAGAACAGCGGCTTGTTGGCGAAGCGGAACAGTTCCCTTGCGTATGGGTAGTTGATGATTTTCATGGCATCGTCTTCTGTCGCAAAGACGTTCATGGCACTGTCAACGTATATATTTTGCAGGCTCATGTCGCTGACCGCAAAAACGGAATCGCACAATACCAGCTTACAGTCGTATGTATCATCTGGATTGACTGTGATTTGTGCCTGCGGACTGATTTTTAAAATCCGCTCCGCAAGATCGTAGGAAAAATCTTCTCCCTGACCGCGTTCTAAATAAATACACTGCTTTCCCGCCAGCACTTCACGCAATGCCGTATCTTTGCAGTCCACTTCAAATATCCGTCCGTCTGCCGCTTTTCCGCGGACACCGTGAATCGCATCATCATAGGCAAACATGACTGTTTTTGCCTTATTATACTCACCGCGGTACATGCCTTCATACTGCACTTCAAACACAGAATTTAAAAAGGTATCACACATTTTCTCCCATTCATCCTGCGGGGTATATTTCATAAAGAAATAAATCCAGTTGCGCCACGCATAATATGTTGGAAATGTGTTGACGACCTCTTTTTTTGCGCCCATGCGGTGAAGCACCACGGAACTGCCGACTGATGCCACTTTGTAACCTGCAAGGTTACAGCAGTATCCCCACTCGGTATCGTCCCAGTAGAGAAAATTATCTTCCGGCATCAGTCCGATTTCATCTATCAGACTTTTCCGCACCATCAGAGAGCAGGCGGCAACCGCATCGGAATATTCGACAGCGGGAATTCCGTCTGCATCGGTTTTTCCAAGGAATTTGGCTTCGGTACAGTAGTCTTTAAAATCCACAATCTGCCCGAACTGCTGGATAACACCCGGATTTTCCATGTGATACACGCGCGAACCTGCCATGCCGCTGTCCGGGTGTGTGTCCAGAAACTCCACCAGCTCACCCATTGCATTTTCATCAACCAGCACATCATTGTCCAGACAATACAGATATTCGTATCCTTTTTCCAAAGCTTTCCGCAGTCCGGTATTAAATCCACCCGAACCACCGAGATTCTCTGCGTTGACAAGCACCGTTACCTGACTGCCGTACTTTTCACGGATTGCTTCTGCCGAACCGTCTGACGAAGCATTATCTACAACGTATAAATCATAGTCTGTGTATTTCGATTCCAGCACTGACTGGATACAGTTCAGTACATCTTCTTTTTTATTAAAATTACAAATTACCGCTCCTACACGTTTCATATGTACCTCTTTTCCGCAGGCATTTTAATGCCAGAGGAACCGCGGACTGAATTTATTCAGTCCTGCGATAAAAGATATTTGTGCTGCCTGCGGCACAAATATCTGTATGAAGAATCTTAGATTTAAGGATTCTTCATACTTGCCTTTTCCTATAAATCAAACAGCGACAGCTGGTTGCTGTCTGCCATTCCCTGTAACAGCCCCAGATCGCTTAATTTTTCAATAACCGTCTGTCCGACCTTTGCACGCTGGCGCAGGTCATCTTTGGATAAGAACTCGCCGCCCCTTGCCGCAATCTCTATGGATTCTCCGGCAACTTCACCAACCTTGTCGATGACTTTAAAAGACGGCATAATTTTTCCGTCAATAATCTGGAATGACCGGGCCTTCGCCTGATACAGATTAATCGGTGTAAAATCAAATCCACGTGCATACATTTCCTGCACAATACGCATATCCTTTAACTCGTCTTCTTCGGCATTGGTCAGCTGGTTTTCGGCTTTTCTCGCCTTGTAATCCGCAAGGAAATATTCCAGCTTATCCCTGCCCATTGCCATTTTTTCGTAGTCAAACGCATTGGCACGGATACTAAAATACGCGCAGTAATACGCGAGCGGATAAAAGACCTTGCAGTAAGCCACGCGCCATGCCATCATAACGTAAGCCGCCGCATGGGCTTTCGGGAACATGTACTTAATCTTTTTACACGACCAGATATACCAGTCCGGTACATCATGCGCACGCATGACTTCTTCCTGTTCCGGTGTCAGGCCTTTACCCTTACGCACCTTTTCCATGATTGTGAACGCCTGTTCACTCTCCAGTCCCTTCTGAATCAGATAGACCATGATATCATCACGCGTGCAAATCGCCGTGGAAATGGTTGCCTTTCCCTCTTTGATAAGAGTCTGTGCATTGCCAAGCCATACATCAGTACCATGGGCCAGACCGGCAATACGGACCAGATCCGAAAAATACTGTGGTTTGGTGTCAATTAACATCTGCATGGCAAAATCCGTACCGAATTCCGGGATACCGAGCGCCCCCAGCTTACAGCCGCCAATGTCTTGTGGTGTAATTCCAAGTGCCGATGTATTCTGAAACAGCGACATGACTTCTTTGGAATCCAGCGGAATTTCAAGTGGGTCAAGCCCCGTTAAATCCTGCAGCATACGAATCATCGTCGGGTCTAAATGTCCTAAAATATCGAGTTTTAACAGATTGTGGTCAATGCTGTGGTAATCGAAATGGGTCGTTGTAATCGACGTTTTCATATCATTAGCAGGGTGCTGTACCGGTGTAAAGGAATGAATTTCCTCACCGATTGGCAGTACAACGATACCGCCCGGATGCTGCCCGGTGGTTCTTCGGATATCCGTACAGCCCTCTGAAATACGCTCGATTTCACACCGGCGCTTTACAATCGGATGGCCTGTTTTTTCGGATTTATCCGCAAAATATTTCATTACAAAGCCGTATGCCGTCTTTTCGGCAACCGTACCGATTGTTCCGGCTTTAAATGTCTGTCCTTTTCCAAAGATAACCTCGGTAAATGCATGCGCCTTACTCTGATATTCATTGGAAAAGTTTAAGTCGATATCCGGCTCTTTATTTCCCTTAAATCCAAGGAATGTTTCAAACGGAATGTCAAATCCGAGTTTATTAAGCTTATGTCCGCAGTTTGGACAGATTTTATCGGGCATGTCACACCCCGCACCGCCCGCAAATTTCTTAACGTCTTCCGAATAAAATTCATTGTAAAAACATTTCGGACACAGATAATGCGGACTTAAGGGGTTGACCTCCGTAATACCCGCCATGGTTGCCGCAAAGGACGAACCGACCGACCCCCGCGAACCTACCAGATAACCGTCATCATTGGACTTCCACACCAGCTTCTGCGCAATGATGTACATTACGGAATATCCGTTTGAAATAATGGAATTTAATTCCCTGTCCAGACGCTCCGTTACAATCTGCGGAAGCTTAGGACCGTAAATTTCATGCGCTCTGTCATGACAGATTTTACGCAGCATTTCATCGGAATTTTCAATGACCGGCGGACACTTATCCGGGCGTACCGGAGAAATTTCCTCGCACAGGTTCATGATTTTATTCGTATTTTCCACGACAATCTCATAGGCTTTTTCACTGCCTAAGTAGTCAAACTCGTGCAGCATTTCCTCCGTGGTATGCAGATACAGCGGCGCCTGATTGTCCGCGTCGTCAAAGCCCTTTCCCGCCATAATGATACGGCGGTAGATTTCATCTTCGGGATTTAGGAAATGTACGTCACACGTTGCCACAACCGGCTTGTGAAATTTCGAGCCGAGTGCCACGACCCTGCGGTTTAAATCACGCAGATCTTCTTCATTCTGCACATAGCAGTCTTCTTTTTCTATCATAAAGTGGTTGTTACCAATCGGCTGAACCTCCAGATAGTCATAGAAGTTTACGATTCTTGCAATTTCCGCATCGGAACGGCCGCTTAACATCGCACGGAATAACTCTCCAGCTTCACACGCACTTCCAACAATCAGCCCGTCACGGTATTGGTTGACAAGACTTTTCGGAATTTTCGGAAAACGGCTGAAATAGGTCAGGTGGGACGCTGAAATCAAACGGTACAGATTGATTCTGCCCGTTTCATTTGCCGCCAAAATAATACAGTGGTACTGATGCAGCTTACGGATGGAATCCACATCGAGCTTACCCTTTTCATTGAGCATTTCCAAATCGAAAATGTCCCGCTCCTTTAACATTTCAATCAGTTTGATAAAGGCATCTGCCGTTGCGCCCGCATCATCGACCGCCCTGTGGTGGTTTTCCAGGGATACACCCAGATGCTTGCAGAGCGTATCCAGCTTATAATTGTGCAGGTTCGGTATGACAAACTGTGCCAGAAGTACCGTATCCAGAATTGTATTGTTTACGGTAATCCCCTGTTTCTGCGCCTTGTTGGCAATAAAGCTGGTATCAAATTCCGCGTTGTGCGCTACCAGTACGGCATCGCCGCAGAAGTCCAGAAACTCTTTTAAAACCGTCTCTATGGTTGGCGCTGAAAGCACCATGGCATCGGTAATGCCGGTCAGTTTCTCAATTCTGAATGAAATCGGTATCTGCGGATTGACAAAAGTGCTGAACTTGTCCACGATTTTTCCGTCCGTGATTTTTACCGCACCGATTTCAATAATGCGGTCGGCTTCTGCCGAAAATCCGGTGGTTTCCAGGTCAAATACGACATATGTATCCGTAAACTGCTGCCCCTTTGGATTTGTAACAATCTGCTTGGTATCGTCTACAAGATAGGCTTCCACACCGTAAATCAATTTAAAATCCAGCTTCTCGCCTTTTTTCTTATAATCGCCCTGAATATCTTTTAATGTATGATAGGCTTCTGTAAATGCCTGTACAACGCCGTGGTCTGTAATCGCAAGGGCTTTGTGTCCCCAGCGGATTGCCTGCCGCATGATGTCACTGACACTTGATACCCCATCCATATCACTCATCTTGGTATGGCAATGCAGCTCTACTCTTTTGTTTAAGGCAAGGTCGTTGCGCACTTCACGGTTGTCGTAAGACTTGCGGATACCGGACACGTTTGCAATGGAAATTTCCTGGTCGTAGCGGTCAAGCGCCGCAATACCTTTGACTTTGATAAAATTTTTCTTTTTGATAAATTCCCGCATTTCCGGAAGCTGTTCGTTGCGGACAAAGATTTTTACCGTAATGGTATCCGTAAAATCCGTGATGTCAAACATCATAATTGTCCGCTCATTGCGGATTTCCCGCTCCTCGACCTTCCGGATCATGCCGGAAATAACGACTTCTCCAAGCGCCGTATCAATCTGTTCTATCGGCATCGGTTCTTCATCAAAATCCCTGCCGTATAAAACGTCATCGTTGGACGGTTTTTTATAAAATTTATCATTTCTTGAAAAGCTTCTGTTTTCCTGTCCGCCAAAGCTTTTGCCCTGTATAGGGCCTGCCGCCTTTGCAGCTGTCTGTGTGGCCGCTTCTTTGCCTGCGGCTTTTTTCTTATTTTCCGCACCGGACTTTTTTTCCAGAACCGCAGCTGCCGCCGCGGCAGGACTGCCCGTTGCCGCTTCCATTTTCTGCTGAATCTGCTTTACACGCAGGTTTAACTTATGCTCGTTTTCTTTTTGGTAATGGCTGCCGTTTTTCGTCTTATAGCGGTATACCACATCAATCTCAAAACCGAAGCGGTTTAAGAAAACCTTATGAAAATAATCTGCCAAAGAATCCGCATAGGTTCTTGCAAGGAAGCTGTCCTCCAGTTCTAAAACCAGACGGTCTTCTTCCTCAAATTCCCAGGACGAGTTTTTCAGCAGATTATATTCCAGTGTCCAGTATTTTTCAAGTTCAAACAAAATACTGTCATAGTATACTTCCATAATCGTTACCGGTGTGTACTGCTTGGACAGATGATACCGGTCGATAATCCGCACGTCCATATTTTTCATGCGGAATACCTGCTTTTTTAAGGCATCCTCTGTTTTATAAATGACAGGCTTTCCTATCAGCCTGTCACTTTTTAAATATACACGCGCAAGCGTATTGGTCGATGTTTTGGATACTCTTGTCACTTCCGTATCTGCCAGATAACTGCCCAGTTCCTCCGGCAGGCGGAGTGTTTTAAATACTTCAAAAAATTTATACACCTGTACCACCCCAATGGTCTAATTCGTACTTTAAGGTTGAAAGCAGTTCGTCTTCCGGTACTTTGCGCACCACTTCGCCGTGTTTGATTAACACACCACAGCCGTCACCGCCTGCAATGCCCAGATCCGCTTCCTTTGCTTCACCCGGTCCGTTGACAACACAGCCCATGACTGCCAGTTTTAAATCGTAATCATACGAAGACACCATTTGTTCTACCTGCTTTGCCAGTCCGATTAAGTCAATGCGCGTTCTGCCACAGGTCGGACAGGAAACGACTTCAATACCGCCTTTGCGAAGCCCCAGTGTCTTTAAAATAATCTTTGCCGCTTCCACTTCTTTGACCGGATTATCCGTCAGTGAAACACGGATGGTATCGCCGATTCCCTGATTCAAAATCAGTCCCAGTCCGAGTGCGGATTTAATGCTTCCTGAAAATGCCGTACCGGATTCTGTAATACCGACATGCAATGGATATGCTATTTTTTGTGCAATCAATTCATGGGCTTTGACACACATCATGACGTCGGATGATTTGATACTGACAACCAGATTGTCATATCCCTGCTCCTCAATCATATGTACCTTGTCAATCGCACTCTCCACAATACCTTCTGCCGTCACACCATGGTATTTTTCCACCAGTTCTTTTTCCAGCGAACCGCTGTTGACACCGACACGGATTGGAATATTGCGTTCTTTTGCCACGTCCACTACAGCTTTAATCTTATCGGCACCGCCGATATTGCCCGGATTGATACGGATTTTATCCGCACCGTTTTCCATTGCCGCAATCGCCATGCGGTAATCAAAATGAATATCCGCAACCAATGGAATATGAATGTATTTTTTGATTTCCGAAACTGCCTTTGCCGCTTCAATGGTCGGCACGGTACAGCGGATAATTTCACAGCCCGCCGCCTCCAGTTCCAGTATCTGTCTGACCGTTGCTTCTACATCTTCCGTATGGGTATTGGTCATAGACTGAATCAGCACCGGATTTCCGCCGCCGATTTTTTTATTGCCGATTGTTACTGTTTTCGTATGTTCCCTAAACATCTTACTCTCCTATTTTTGCAGACATTTTACTGCCGAATCTAAAACAACCCTCTGATATCTTTAAACATGACATAGACCATTAACAGCATTAAAAGTATCATGCCCACAAAATGCACCATGCCTTCATGCTCTTTTTTAACCGGTTTGCCGCGCAGCACCTCTAAAATGAAAAATACCAGCCGTCCGCCGTCCAAAGCCGGGAGCGGCAGAAGGTTCATGACACCTAAGTTGGCGCTAATCATAATGGCAAGACTGAATAATGTCATTAAAACTGCTACCGTGCCTGCCGGTTTACTGCTTTCCACAACAGAGCTCATAACACTGACCGTTCCTACCGGTCCTGTCAAATCGTTAATGCCGACCTGTCCCGTAAACATCATGCCAAGACTTTCAATAACAATTTCAATCCAGTAACCGACTTCCTTAAATGCGCAGACAATCGTCTGTGCCGGAGATAATTTGACATACTCTCCGTATGATGCCAGTCCTGTATAATAGCTTTCCTGTTCGACAAGCTGCGGTGTAACCGCAAGTGTCACCTGATTCCCGTTGCGGCTTACCACAACCGATAACGTTTCCCCTGTAGACTGATTTAAATATTCGGTAAACTGTGTGCTGTTTTCCATGGCAATGCCGTCTACGGAAAGAATAATGTCCTTTGCCTGCATACCGCCCGCTTCTGCCGGGGAATCCTTTGTCACACTCTGAATTGTACAGTCTGGTTCAATCACAACACCCATTTTATAAGAGCTGAGTTTCGTATACTGCGGTGTCAGCTGCGTTGTATACTTCTGCCCGTCCCGCTCATACGTAATATTCATAGTCTTTGCCGCATTATAATAACGGTAAAACGAATATTCTCTCGAACAGCTCATCTTATCGCCGTTAATTTTTAAAATGGTATCGCCCTCTGTAAGTCCCGCTTCCTGCGCCGGTGAATTGTCATAAACTTTATCAACGGTACACAAATCATAGCCATCCACACCGATCATAATAATAGATAAAATCAGTGCCAGCAGGAAATTAAACAGCGGACCTGCCGCGATAATGGCAATTCTCGACCACACAGATTTATTGGAAAATGCACGGTCCGCATCGTATTCTTCTTCAAGTGTCTTTGCCTTGCCGTCCTTTTCGTCTGCCTGTTCGTCCTCATCTTCATCGGTCTGGGCTTCCATAAACTCATCGCCTAACATCATACACGAACCGCCAAACGGAAGCAGTTTGATACTGTATACGGTTTCTCCCTTTTTAAAATGAATCAGCTTCGGACCAAATCCCAGTGCAAATTCCAAAACTGTTACGCCATTTGCTTTTGCCACAATAAAATGCCCGAACTCATGTACGATAATAATGACACTTAAAACGAGTATGGCAAGTATTACATTTACTATCAACCTCTGCCTCCTTTATTTACCAACGGCTCTCAAGCAGTTCCGTCACGGCACGTTCCGTTTCCAGAATCTGTGCTACGTCCGGATTTTCTTTAAACGCGGTCTGCTCCATTGCATATGCAATCATTTCCGGTATATCCAGATATGCAATTTCACGGTTTAAAAACTTGCGGACTGCCACTTCATTTGCCGCATTGAACGCCGTCGGAATGTTGCCGCCCTGTGATGCCGCTTCGTAGGCAAGCTTTAAGCCCCTGAAATTTTCAAAATCCGGTTTTTCAAATGTTATTTTACCCAGTTCAAAGAAATCTACGCGCCCGGTATTGAGTGGTCTTCTCTCCGGATAATACAGCGCATACTGAATCGGCAGACGCATATCGGGACTGCCAAGCTGTGCCATAATGCCGCCATCCACAAACTGCACCATGGAATGAATAATGCTCTGCGGCTGGATAACAACCTGCACCTTTTCTGCCGGTACGTCAAACAGCCACTGTGCCTCCATAACTTCCAATCCTTTATTTACCATAGTGGAAGAATCTATCGTGATTTTTTTACCCATAGACCAGTTCGGGTGATTGAGTGCATCTTCTACCGTTACATTTTTTAAATCCGCAATTGTCTTTCCGCGGAACGGTCCGCCGGAAGCCGTCAGCAGAATCTTTTCTGCCTGCTTTTTATTTTCACCGTTTAATGACTGGAATATTGCGGAATGTTCGCTGTCTACCGGATAGATATGTACGTTTTTTTCTTTGGCAAGCGGCATAATGATGTGCCCCGCCGTTACCAGTGTTTCCTTGTTTGCCAGTGCAATGTCTTTTCCCGCTTCAATTGCGCGGATAGTCGGTACAATGCCCATCATGCCGACAACTGCCGTCAGCACAATATCTGCTGAAGCGATTGTCGCCACTTCGATTAATCCTTCACTGCCGGAAACAATACGTACGTCCATATCCGCCAGCTCTGTCTTTAAATCGCCTGCCAGTTTTTCACTGCCGATGCAGACCAGTTCCGGCTTAAATTCACGTGCCTGTGCTGCCAGTTCTTTGACCCTTGTTCCTGCTGCCAGCGCCGCAACTTTAATATCTTTATTTCTTCTGATTACATCCAGTGTCTGTGTCCCGATAGAACCTGTAGAACCCAGTAACGAGATTGTCTTCATTTTTTCCTCTTTTCTGCGCCCAAAACAGCGCTTCTGTCTTATCTGTCCGATAAAATCCTTTTAAATTTTAAATCTATAAAAACTGATTGATTAAATACACTGCCCAGTAAACTGCCGGTGCCGTAAAAATAACACTGTCAAAGCGGTCTAAAATGCCGCCGTGTCCCGGAATCAGTGTTCCGTAATCCTTGACATCGTGGTTTCTTTTAATCGCCGATGCCGCCAAATCACCTACAATCGCAAAAAATGCGCCGATAAAGCTTGCTGCCGCAAATGTTACAACCGGGTAAGCAATTACACCGGACATATGCGGACTTACAAGAAAGCCGTAAATACCGCCAATCACCGCCGATGCCACAACACCGCCGATACCGCCTTCAACGGACTTTTTCGGTGAAAGCTTTGGCGCCATTTTATGTCTGCCGAAAAATACCCCTGTAAAATATGCAAAGGTGTCATTTACCCATGAAGCCGCAAATATCAGCCATACGGTGTAAATGCCGTCATGATAGGTACGCACCTTATAAATGTAAGAAAGCAGCATTGCCACATAGACAAGTCCTAAAAGGGTAATGCACACATTTTCCGTGCGGTACTTC
>ULQA01056319.1_pt1 | contig 15286 bp, 12 predicted proteins | sample 1954001 | NCBI WGS metagenome assembly ULQA01 (sample SAMEA4835643, study PRJEB28245) | human gut metagenome | biome: gut microbiome; material: fecal sample | place: Denmark | collected 2008 | reverse complement strand
ACATTATCTGGGAATAGTGTCTGGCGGCTAATGCCAAAGAATTTTAATTCTCGCAAAATATTTTCTTTATCTTCCGCAGCTATTTGAATTCTTGCAACAACACATTCGCTGTCCTTAGAAATTGGTTGAATCAAATCCTTGATTATCACAGTGTCATTTTCTTTATCAATGGCATTTGGAAATAAAATGTAACGCCCTTGCTGCATCCGTTGCCTTAAATTTGTAAAGGGCGCATAAATAAACAGCGGTTTATTTGCAATTTCTGACAACCAACTATCGTAGTCGGAAATAAAGGATGCTCCTTTATTATCGCGCTTATTTTTGCTCATTAACTGTAACAGATATTTTTGTTCAGCAAAATAATCCATGTTTTTAGCATTTTGAAAAAATATCTCAGGCGTAGTCCATGTTCCACGGCAAAGCCTATAAGTATCTGCAATCGCTTCAATAATGGGATAGTTTCCGACAGTTCGTTGTGTGTCCTTGAATACTATCACTTCACCGTTTTTGTTCGTACACTTTTCGTCACAACAAGCAAAATAGAGCGCAACAAGGGCGTTTTCTGTCACATCAAGCAATCGTGTAGGGATGCCATGGTGTTGTAACATAGCCAGCAATTCCACAGGCTTCAGGTCATTTGTGAAAATTGACGGCATTCGGAATTTTGCCATATCAATCAAATTTCGTTCTTCATTCAAAATTGACACATCAATTTCACTTTTTCGACCTCGCCCAATAGAGGGCATAAGTTCAAATGCTGTATCGGGTTGTCCTCGAAACAGAGGCGCTTCGTTTACTATAGGGTAAAAGTTCTTACATTTTTTAGTAACATTGCAAACTTCTTCGATATATTGGCTTACGCTTTTTATGCTTTCACTGCTCATTCGGAACTTCCTTTTTGCCTGTCACATATTCGTAGATAAGGGATTTTTTGTAAGCATTTAAGATATCTACCTGTTTCTTCTTTTCTTGGATGGCGGTTTCGATTTTATAGCATATAGACTGCAAATAATCGATAATTTCTTTTTGCTCATCAATTGGCGGCAATGCCACCTTTATTTCATATAGCTGATAGGTATATAATCTTGAAAATCCGTCTCCAACACCCGTTGATTGTCTTTTGTATTCAGATACATAGCGTTCTGTCTTCAAAATATATTCCAGATATTTCGCATACGCAATTCGTGGATTCGCTTTATATACAGCGTAATCGGGACTTGTTATTCCGTTATAATCAGATGCCCCAAAACGGGCCAATCCGGGGTTTAATTTGTTGAACACCAAATCTCCAATATGTACTATACGATATCCTTTCAATGACGCTGCTTGCATGGTGCGCATTATATTGTCTGTTGCAAGAATTACCCCTTTATATTGGCTTACGGACAATAAATCTTCCGCACCTGTCATGGTGCGCGCCTTTTGTTCCGTAAGAACATATTTTAATCGAAGGATTCCCCAATTTGATGGCTTTTTAACTATATACTGAATATTTACGGATTCCATTTTCACATCCGGGTTCAACCCCTTGGTGACAGCCTCGGTAATAACGGAACGCTTGTATTGCTCTAATGCTTCGATTTCTTTCTGGATGTCAGCCGAGATGGCATCAATTTCGGAAGATTTGGAATCGAGAAAATTTGCAATTTTTTCTTGCTCAGATTTTGGTGGAACAGGAATATATGTGTTACCAAAATCATCAAATGCAATATTTTTACCGTCCCTCAATGTCATAGTGTAAGAGTTCATCTTATCTATGAAACTTTTGTCTTTGAAAAGGTATCTATAATATCCATCGCATAAGTTGTCACCAATTGCGCTGAAAATTTGATAGGCAGGTGACACAACGCCCTCATAACGCGAATACTCAAAACCGCCTTGAAAACTTCTTAAACTAATACAAAAATCGCCAACATGAACTGTTTTGAAATCATTAAGATTTGCTTTTTCACTCACTTTCACAACATTTTGCGTGGTTAGTTCTTCAAGTAATGTTTGAGGAATCACTCCAAATTTTTGTGACGGTGAAAGCAATTGAAGGCATTTCAAATTACCTCGGTTGTTGTGTTGCTTAAATAAATATTTTCCCTTTTTTAACTTCCAATTGTTTGGAACTTGTCCAACCCACTCAATTCCGCTATCTTTCATTTCACGCATAGTTCCACCACCTTACCCAAACAGCTTCGCAATGCGCTGGCTGACAGACTGTTCCAGTTCCGTGAACTGCTTTGCCAGTTCCTCGCTGGGTACAGGCTGCTCGTACTTGTAGAAATACTGCGTGAAGGGAATCTCTGCGCCCGTCTTGATAACAGGCTTTTTGGCATCTGCTTTTTCTTCCCAGAATGCCTTTGCATCCGGTACATGGGGCAGAACCTCCCGTGCCATATAATCATCGATGGATTCCTCATAAGGCACACGCTCGGTATCTTTGGAATCCTTATCATAGAGAATTGCGCCGTGCTTATCCCGCTGGATTTCAGCGTTCTTATCCATCACGGACAAGCCATCCGCAATTTTGTCCAGCAGCTTTTTATCATCGGTCACTTTTGCCAGTGCCTTGCGCAGTACGGGCATAAACGCTTCCGGGGAAAGATAGATTTCATCCGAAGCGGCGACCTGCAAAGCAGAAATAATAGCCTCATAGACAGGCTTCTGTTCATACAACTTGTCCAGCTTCATTTTGTCCTTGACGGAAATCTGCGCGCCCTGTTCTTCCAGTTCATCGACCTTGGTGGGGTCATATACGGAATTCAGTGTACCGTCCGCCAGCATCTGGTCAATGCGCTCCTCCGTAATGGCATAGCTGCGCTGCAGCGGCTGCATGACCGTGTACTCACGGTACAAAAATTCTTCTTTCTTGAAGATTTTGCAGTATTCGTTCTTTTCAAACGCCGTGTACAGTTTAACGATTTTGCTGCGGTCCTCCGGCAGAAGTTCGTTTTTCTTGTTGCCTGCCGCCTTGCGCAGCTTATGATAGATGCTGGTGGCATCAATCAACTGCACATAGCCCCTGCGTTCCGAGCGCTTGTTCTTGGACAGAATCCAGACATAGGTGGCGATACCCGTGTTGTAAAACAGGTCCTTGGGCAGCGCAATAACGGCTTCCAACAAATCCTGGTCCAGAATCCAGCGGCGAATCTGGCTTTCGCCGGATGCCGTACCGCCTGTAAACAGCGGGCTGTTGTTCTCGATAATCGCAGCACGACCCACCTTGTCGTCCATCTTATCAATAGCCGACTGCATAAAAATCAACTGGGAATCGCCGCCGCTCGGCAGACCTGCACCCCAGCGACCCTTCTTGCCGCGCTTAAACTCGTTGCGGACAGCATCCTCCTGCCCGGCCTTGGCGTCTTTTCCTGCCCACGGTGTGCCGAAGGGCGGATTTTCCAGCACAAAGCGCATTTTGATGTTGGGGAAACAATCCTCTTTGAAAGTATCGGCATTGCGGAAGTTTTCAATGTTCTGCCCTTTAATCATCATCTCCGCCAGACCGACAGCGTAGGACTGAGGCATGAACTCCTGCCCGAACAGACGCACATCGGCGCTGGGATTGTAATGCTTGATAAAGCTGTACGCCGTGCTGAGCATACCACCCGTTCCGCAGGCTTGGTCACAGACAGTTACAACCTTGCCATCGTCGAAAATATCATCACAGCCTTCGCTGATAAGCACAGCCACAAGGCACTTGATAATGTCACGACCTGTGTAAAACTGACCGGCGTCTACATTCTGATAGAACTTGCCAATCAGATGCTCGAAGATATAGCCCATCTTGATGCTGTCGTAGGTCTTGGGGTCCAAATCCAAGTCGGCAAATGCCTGTACCACGCTGAACAGACATCCGTCCTTATCCATCTTGTCAATGTGGCTGAACATTTCAAGTCCATTGAAGATTTCCTGTACTTCGGCGGAGAAGCCTTGAATGTACACTTTGAAATTGGATTTAATGTTGTCCGGCTCGTTGCACAGTTCTTTCAGCGTGTAGGGTGAGGTGTTATAGAACTGATAGCCGGAAATGCGGTACATTGCCTTCGGCGGATAGTTCGGATTTTCTGCAAATTTGGCCAAAACCGCTTCCTTGTGCGGCTCCAAGGCGCACTCCAAGCGGCGCAGAATCGTCATCGGGATAATGACATCGCCGTACTTATCCGGCATATAGGAGCCGCGCAGTTTGTTGGCAATGCTCCAGATAAAGTTTACTTCCGGGGTGACATCAATCGGGGATTCATCCCACAAAGCGTCAAAGGCAATTTTGTCCGACATTGTTTCCTCCGTTTGTTCCTCTCTCGAAAGATACTGCCTGTCTTTTTTCAACGGCTTCAAATCCAGCAAGACATGGCTGTATTCTTCCAGCCCGTAGCCTAACAGGTTTGGATATATGGATAAGGGAATTCCAAAATTATGGAGATAGATTTCAGGCACGACATCAGTTTTGACCGCAGGTGTGTTAATTTTTTCAGTTGTTATGCGGTCAACCGTTGTAAAATACATTCCCTTATGTATCGCGTATTCTTCGTGAGATTTTTCGTTTGGCTCTTGCGCCGAAAAATAGTTTGCCATCATCGCAGCACCGTACAAAACACGGGCACGAATCATCTGTAAAGACGCGGCCCGCGACCAAAGCGCAGATTTACTTGTGCCGGTCAGGCCGACATAATTTATCAAGGGGCTTTCCGCTTTCAATATAGCTTCTTCATATCTACTGCGGTCAACGCCATTGTACTGCACTGCAAAGCGCACAACAGGCTCCTGCGCCTGAATCATACATTGCTCTAACTGTTCATATGGCAGGATATTGTACTTGTCGCTGGAAATCCAATCGTTCACCAGCTTGCGCTGGCCCGTAGCTTTACGGTAAATATCCATACCGGCTTCTTTCAGCCAGTATGCATCACCCACGTGGGGGAATGCATTCAGCACTTCCTTGAGAAAGACATAATCCTTACTGTTGGCCGGGATTGCCTCTTCCACATTTTTTAGCAACTTCCAATGCCGCCGCAGTAAAGGATAATTCTTGCTATCATCGTTGCCTTTTTTGACCGTTTCCAATCCGTTCAGCAAACGCTTACGCACATCCAGCCGGTCTACCATAATTGTTTCGATAGGAAAATTTGTCTTGGCAAAATCAAATGCCGCGCTGTCTATGCTGGTAAAAACGCGTTGGATATTCTGCTTGTTCTTTAGCTTGCTCAAAAAGGCTTCTGCGGCTTTTGTATCCTCGTAGGGGAAAAATTCAATCAGTTTTTCAGTATCCACGTTCGCACATAGGCAGCAATCAGCTTGTTGCCCCTGCACATTCAATGTGATAGTGTACAAGCCGAGCGTAGAAATATTATCCCAATCGCGCTCTTTGTCATATTTATCCACTGCCTTGTCAAAGCATTTATCGACTGTATGCGGGGAAATATCAAATATTTCAGCAAGCGTATTTATCTCCATATGCATAGCCTGCTGCCCAAGATGTTCTTTCACTTGCAAGGTCAGCTTTTTGTCTTCTTTATCCACAAGTTTGGAATCATCCTGCATTCTAGCATTGTATGTTTTCTGCTCAGAATAGCAGTTATAGCAAAGCCAGCGTATGCGGCGCAAATAAAGCGTTGCCGGGTGAATTTCGTAGGTAGGTTTCCTTCCCTCGTGCGGGATTTCCACTCTGCAATAATGCGTCAGCTTGGATTCCGACACGCTGGCAATCGCATCCTCCAGATAGGGTGTACCACATTCCGGGCATTCGCCAACACTTTGCTTACACACCCAGTAGGCAGCGGGTTTTCTCCCACTGGATGGTTCATAACCGTAAATAGCATAATCATCCGGCAGGTCGATTTCCTTCAACCTTGCATTGTATTTAGCGGTATCAGCTGCTTTAAGAATCCGCTTCTCACGGATAAAGTGAGCCGACAGTTCCGGCTTCGGCCTTTTGGTTGACATCCTACACCCCCAACTCCCGCATTTGGGTACACTTATACAATATTAGAATTGTACCATAAATCCATAAAAATGGGAACCTTTTTCCAGTTACGTTGCCAAAAAACGTTCGTTGGGGCAGTATGTGGCAGGTATTTTCATAAAAACTAAAAAGACAGCCTTTTTTAGAAACGAACTAAATCACTTGCCCCAAGCTGCCCCGGAAAGATTTACCCAAAGAAAAAGGAGCAGCCCACTTGGAAAATCCAAGCTAACTGCTCCCGGTTGCCGCTTACGAAACGTTTTTTTGCAACGTCATTTGAAGTAAAAGTTCTTATGCAGCCGCACGGCCCCGTCATCGCAAATAACAATGAGGTCATGTTCCAAGTGTGCGAGGTCTGCGGGCTTGATGATAGGCTGCGGCTTCTGGCTGGTATCGGCGACCAGCAGTGTGTGCTTTTCGCCTATCATTTTGGAGAAGTATTCCTGCGTTTCGGTGTCCTTGCAGCCGAGCAGAACGGTAAACTTAAAGTTGCCAAGCATGGCTTTCCGTTCGTCCTTACCGTAAATCATATCGAGGTCGGCCAGCGATTGGGTGAGCACCATAATACGGATGTGACGCTTCCGCAGTTTGCGCAAGGCCTCGGTGATTTGCAGCTTGCCGAACGAGGCAAATTCGTCAAGACAAAATAGAATCATCTGCTTGTGTTCCGGCGGTCTGGATGAAAAGTATTCCATCGACTGGGCCGTAATAATGCGCAGCAGGTCGCCATAGATTTTGAGTTTTTCGTCCGGGATGAAAATATAAATGCTGTTCTGCTCCAAAGTGGCCGGACAGATGGATTTCTCATAAGTCGGAACTTTTCTAAGTGCATTTTTAATTTTGCTGTTCGTTGCAAATAGTTTGAGCGCGTCATCTGCACTCTGCTTGCAGCCTGCGGTATTTTGCTCACTGGCCCCGGCAAAGGAACTAATATATGCGTTGGCTGCGGTGTTTTCCTGTTTGGCAATATCGTTCAGCAGGGAGCGCCAATCATGGCCGAGGAAAAACTCGCAGATTTCGATAAAGCCCCAGCCCATGCCATAGTAGCAGATAAGGGCTGCCGTTATCATCTTGCGCCCGTTTTTGGTGAAAAATACTCCCGCCTCGCTGTCGTTGGCCTTGTCCGGCAGCAGCAGATAGGCCAGCTGCTCCAAGCGCTCCTGCCGCTCGGTGTCATCCGGGGCCGCATCAATGGACGCAAACACATCATACGGAATACAATCCGCCGCCGTAGGGTCAAAAATAATTTTGTTTTCTGTATGCACATTAGCTGATATGTCGCCGGATATGTCAACAACAAGAGCCGTGCCCTGCCAACTCCGCAAAGTCGGAATCAGTAGGGCACTTGTCTTGCCTGTGCCGGATGGCCCCATTACGAGGATGTGCCCCTCGTCCTGTTCGGGGGAGTAAGCCATCAGACCAAATTTCTTGCCCAGCAACACGCCCTGCGCCTTTTCTTTGGGACGATAGACGATGTTTCTGCGGGCGAACGGATTAGGCAGATGATTAGCCTGCCCGCGCAGATACACCAGCAGTGCCAGCACAGCCAGCAGAATCAGTGTTGCGCCATATAGATAGCAGTTGATAATCCATACAATCTGTTTCATGGCCGTTCCTTAAAAGTGAAGTCCTTGTTCAATTTTGGATTCTCCAAAATATAGTGCGGGACGCTCTACTTCCTGCTGATATTCCTGTTCGCGTTCGACTTTCAGCTGCGCGACAGTGCGGTTGCCCCCCTGCCGCTTTGTTACGCCGGTCATAACGTGGGCATCTTCCAGACCGTGTTCATCCAGATAGCGTTGCAGGTCAGGATGAAAATTGCGCAGTTCGCGGCGGTCAAGCACATCGTTCGCACAGATTTTATAGCCCTGTTCGTGCTTCGGGTCTTCCTCAACAGGGATAAAACAGAAATGCAAATGCGGCTGGCCGCCCTCGTCATCGTGGACGATGGCTTGCACGACATTTTCCTTGCCATAACGATTTTCCAAGAAATCGTATGAAGCACAGAAAAAGTCATCATAGCGGGCAGGGTCTAAATCTTGCGGGGCTGTCACTATCCAGCCAACCATAACTTTTACATCGTCACGATTGTAACAGTACAGTTCCGATTTGCGCTGCAAAAAGTAATCGTACCCGGTCATGCCCCGGTCTGGCGACAGAACATAGTCGTGTTCCAGCCGCTCCGGGTCAATATCCCGGTTGCTCGAATGTTCGATTGTTCGCCGGTTGTGGCGAAGTTGATTGCGGACTGCGCCCGCACTAAACTTCATGGCACACGCCATCATAATTTCTCCTTTCTCGGCGGGGTTCATGCCCCATCCGATTGCGACTTAAAATGCAATGCAAAAGTAGGCAGTGCATTTAGTCTTCATCTGCTGTGTCATACAAGGTATGGCAGTTTCTGTGGAAACTCCCACCGCCCTTGTGGGCTTACCTTGCCAAAGGGGCGTGACCCCTCTGGACTCCCCGCTGCCGACAAGGCCTGCTTGCCGCCAGTGGGGGCTGCGGCCCCCATCGGAACGACTTTTCGCCGTTCCTGCCCCCTTGGGTTTGCAGCCATCCGCCGTGATGCACTATCACGCATCACACCACTGCTGCCATGCTGCAAAATCAATGAGATGCAGCAACTTCAGGCCGTCATACCAGTCAAAGTCTTTCTTCGGTTCGTTGGTGTACACAATCGTGGACAGCACGTTATATACGATGGCTTCGTCCCAGATGTACTCCCAATTTGCAAGAACATCTTCCACCAGTCCGTCATATCCGTTCTTCGTGGGTACATAACCGGGAACACGCTCTTTCAGCAGTGCAACCACCCTATCCATATCCGACTGCACACATTCATTGCAGGTTGAAATTTTCCCGTTGTCTTCCGCGCCAAACGGGAAGCGTTCAAGAATCTGTTTTAGAATGGCGTTGTCACGGATAGGGTGCTTTCCCAGCCAACGGATTCCACGGGAGATGCTCTGTTTGACGAGCCACGCATTCAGCGTTCCGGCTTCATGCTCCTGAAGGATGAAGCCTGCTTCAATCCCCAGCTTTTCCGATACCGGCAGGAACTTGTCAAGGAAAGCGTTGTTGGCGAACTCGCTTGCGTCCACCTTTTCTTCCTTGACCACGCGGTTGAGCAGTGCATTGTTTGTTTCGGACAGTTTGATAGTAATTTTCATTGTTGTACCTCAACTTTCTTCTTAGCCCTTTGCAGGGTGCTTCTGGAAATGCCTGTCATGGCCTCTACCTGTTTATAACTATACTCACTTAGTAACCCAAGTGCGTGTTTCACCTGCAATGCCGTGAATTTTTGCGGGCGTCCATCCCGGAAGCCCGGTTTTGCCATTGCTGCCTGTCGGCCACTCTGAGTGCGCTCGATTATCTGCGCTCTTTCAAATTCAGCAAAAGCAAGCAGCATCGTTGCCACAAGCCGCCCCATAGGGGAGTTGTCCAACAGGCCCATATTGAGAATGTGGACGGCAACACCTTTATCCCGCAGCAAATCCACATACTGCAAGCCTTCCTTTGCTGACCTGCAAAACCTATCCATTTTGCAGACCACCAAAGTATCACCCGCCTGTAAGGATTTGCACAGGTTGTCAAATACCTGCCGTTCGTGAGCGCCGGACGCTGCCTCTCTTACAATGGTTGCAGTCGGATAGCGCTCCCTTATCTGCTGCTCCTGCTCGGCCAAAGAGGTTCCGGGCACCTGCCCTTTGGTTGACACTCGGATGTAGCCATAATAGGCCATTTTCATGCGCTCCTTTTGAATATAAGTTTTGACGCGGCCCAAATACCTGTTTTATGCGGGGCCACTTCTGCGCACCAAAAGTTCAAACTTTTGGGCTTTTTAAGGAAGGTTTGGACTTTGCGCCGTTTTCCGGCACAAACAGGGGAACGACGGGGGATTGTCCCAACCGCGCCCAGTATTATGGGCAACTCTCGGCTTTGGGCAAGGGGCTTTCGCGGCATATCCTCGCTCAGCTTCGGTATTCCACGTTCCCCTTGCCACAGCCTCTATTTGCCTCTCTTTTTGGTCGCCGGTTGGGGCCAATAATTCCCACCCCCGCCAAAGGCGATTTAAAAGTGAACTTTGAAAGAGAGGTTTTCAAAATGAAAAAGACCGTCAAGACCAGCCGCGTTGCAGGACAGCTTGAAAAAATGTACCGTCTGCTGAACGCCAGATTTTTCAACGGGGAACTGCCCGAAGTCGTCATCAGCCTAAAAAAGACCGTGGGTGCTTATGGTCATTTCACTTGCAATAAGGTCTGGCAGGCAGGAGACGAGCGGCGATATGAAATCAACATCAGCAGCGCCACACTTAGCCGCCCAATCGAGGAAACCTGCGCCACGCTTTTGCACGAAATGTGCCATTGTCTTGCGGCAGAAAAAGGTATCAAAGATACCAGCGGTTCCGGGAACTTTTACCACAATCGGAAGTATAAGGAGATTGCCGAAAGTCACGGGCTTTGCGTTGAGAAGCATCCAAAATACGGTTGGACGATTACAAGCCCCGGACTTCCGCTGCTGGACTTCATCGAGGAACAGGGCTGGCAAGACCTTCAAATGTGCGAGGCGGTCAGCTTGTGGGATGTAATTGGAACGCTCCCCAAAGGGGCAGGCAACGGAACAGCCCCCAAGACCAAGAAGCCCAGCAGCACCCGCAAATATATTTGCCCCTGCTGCCACCAGAGCGTGAGAGCCACAAAAGCCGTGAACATCCTTTGCGGTGATTGCATGGAGAAGATGGAACCCGCCGAGTAAGTGACCATCAGATAGAGACAACAGCCGCGTGAGAGTAGGCCATTTTATAATGCACTTTTTAAGGTGAAGGGATTTCAAATGAACTGGAAATATGATTATTATAATTGCCCCGATGACCCGGATACCGGCGTTCCTGCCTGCGGCGACCTGCCGGAATGTAAAAGCTGTGAATGGTATCACCTCATTACTTCCGCGCAGAAATGCACAACTACATAAACAAAAAAAAGCAGAGAGTCATCCGTAAGAGGATAACTCTCTGCTTTCTTGTAAAGCCTTTTCTGCACAAGTTTGGTGTCAATGTGGTGTCAAATCAGCCAAACCGGGTTGATAAAAGGCGTGGAATCAATGCTTTCTAGTCAATGGGCTTCATCGTCGGGAACAGCAGAACATCGCGGATAGAGGCGCTGTCGGTCAGGAGCATGACGAGACGGTCAACGCCGAAGCCGAGGCCGCCCGTGGGGGGCAGGCCGTATTCCAAAGCGGTAACATAGTCGTAATCAACCTGGGCTTTGCAGTTGGGCTCGATGGCCTTGCGCTCAGCAACCTGGCGCTCAAAACGTGCTTTCTGGTCGATGGGGTCATTCAACTCGCTGAATGCGTTGCCATACTCGGTGCAGTCAATGAAATACTCAAACCGCTCAGTAAACGCCGGGTCATCGGGCTTGCGCTTGGCCAGCGGGCTGATTTCGACAGGATAATCATAGATAAAAGTAGGCTGGATGAGCTTATCTTCAACAAATGCATCAAAGAACTCTGCCAGGATCGCACCCTTGGTCGGAACTTCGGGCAGCTCCACATGGTGCTCCTTAGCAGCGGTGATGGCATCCTCATCGGTTTTCCAGTCATTGAAATCAACACCGGAATACTTCTTGACGGCCTCCACCATGGTCAGGCGCTCCCAGTGGCCCAAGTCGATCTGCTTGCCCTGGTAGGTGATCTCCATGCTGCCGCAGACCTTGAGAGCCAGGCGTTTGTAGAGCTCTTCCACCAGATCCATCATGCCGTGGAAATCAGTGAATGCCTGATACAGCTCAATGGTGGTGAATTCGGGGTTATGCTTGGGGTCCATACCCTCGTTGCGGAAGATACGGCCAACCTCATATACACGGTCCATGCCACCCACGATCAGGCGCTTGAGGTAAAGCTCTGTCTCGATGCGCAGCACCATATCCATATCCAGCGTATTGTGATGGGTATAGAAAGGACGGGCAGAAGCGCCGATTTCAAACGGGGTCAGGATGGGGGTATCGACCTCCAAAAAGCCCTTTTCGTCCAGGTAAGCGCGGATCTCTTTCAGGATCTGGCTGCGCTTGACAAAAGTATCCTTGACTTCGGGGTTGACGATCAGGTCAACATAGCGCTGGCGGTAGCGGGCTTCACGGTCAGTCAGGCCATGGAACTTTTCGGGCAGAGGCAGCAGACTCTTGGAAACCAAGGTCAGCTCATGCACGCGCACGCTCAGTTCGCCCATTTTGGTGCGGAACACTTCGCCGGTGCAGGCAATGATATCGCCCACATCCATCTTTTTGAATGCGGCGTATGCTTCATCGCCCAGCAGATCACGCTTGACGAAGATTTGGATATCACCTTTCGCATCGCGCAGGTGGGCAAAGCTGGCCTTGCCCATAACGCGCTTGGACATCATACGGCCAGCCAGGCTGACCATGCGGCCGGTATCTTCCTCAGCGGGCAAATCTTTATATTCTTCTTTCAAATCAGCAGAGAAAGCATCCTGCTTGCATTTGGTGATGGTAAACGGGTCGTGGCCGGCGGCCTTGAGGTCGGCCAGCTTCTGACGCCGTACTGCCGCTTCCGATGCGGCGTTCTGGGGGGCGGACTGCTTGTTCTGTTCCATGGCGCAGGTTCCTTTCCTGTTTTTATATCCGGGGGTGATCAGCGGCTGCGGCTGACACCCAGAATGGTGTATTCCAAAATATTGCCGTTGGGCAGGGTAACGTCAACCTTATCGCCAGTCTTGTGGCCGATGAGGGCAGCGCCGACCGGACTTTCATCGCTGATGCGGCCCTGGTCGATGTCGGCTTCGGTAGAACCGGTGATATCATACTCTTCAGCTTCGTCCGGCTCATCGCCCTCTGCCAGGATGCGCACATGCATACCGATAGAAACGGTATCCAGGCTCAGGTCACTGTCGTCCATGATGCGGGCAACCTTCAGGGTAGCTTCCAGGTCAGCAATGCGGGCTTCAACCACAGCCTGCTCTTCCTTGGCGGCATCGTATTCCGCGTTCTCAGAAAGGTCACCGTAACCACGGGCAACCTTGATCTTTTCAGCAATCTCGGAACGCTTGACAGTTTTCAGGGTGTCCAGTTCTTCTTCCAGCTTTTTATAACCCTCATGGGTAACAACAACTTCTTTGGCCATTGTCAATGTCTCCTTAGCAATTAAAAAGTCGTGCGGCCCGGTGGGAGCCGCACTAGTTTTAATATTTTATCGTTTTTTCCTGTCGCTGTCAAGTAGATTTTAGCGTTGCGGCTCTGTTTTTCCTTTCAGGAAAGCCACACTGCGCCGGTGTTTTTCAAATGGCGGGTTCTGGGGGTTCGACGGTGCAAATCACTGCTTCCGCCATACATTTTCAGCATTTCTGCGCTATTTTTTGCTTTGTTTTGTCTGAACCATCTGCTTTTTAACCGCTTCATATTGACCATTGGCGTAAAACGTGGTAACATGTAGATGTTATATAGCATGCTGGCGCAGGGATACTGTTGCCGGCGGTTTTGCATGTATGTATGGTTTTTGTGCCCATTGGATATATTATTTTATGCAAAAGGGAGGTTTTGTGCCGTTGAAGCGTTTTTTGTGTGCGGTGATCGTTGCTGCGCTGCTGTTGTTCTGTGTTGCCTGCGGCAGCCATGCGGCCGTCTCCGCTGATTCGATCGCAACTGCCGCACCCACGGCATCCTCATCCCGCAATATTCGCAGCGAACCTATTACCGTAAACAGCACCGTGGCTGACGCTGATACCGTGAACAATGCACAGACCGCAGCCCCCACTACGGAAGTAACCGAAGCTCCTGCGGAAAGCGAGGCCGAAGAGGTGGATACCCCCGCTACCGGGGATTTTCCGGTGCCTTACCTGGCTGCTGTGCTGGGGTTGATTCTGGTTTGTTCCGCGGGCCTGGTTATGCTCAAGCGTATCTGATTTTATTCGTCCATTCCAAAAGGGAGGCCGCGCGGCTTCCCTTTTTTTTACCTTATTTTATGCAAGGGGGTGTTTTTCTATGCCACGCCGTTTTCCTCACCTGCGGGGGGACAGCCGCTTGTATCCGTTTGCTGCACGCACGGCGCTGCGGCGGCGCCAAAAGCACCGGGCCTGGGCGCTGCGCCTTTGCGGCGCTGCGGTGCTTTGCCTGGCTGCCGGGCTGATCCTGCGGGATACTGTATTCCGCGGCGGCCAGCCGGAAGCCCCGGTCACCACCGCGGAGTCAACGGAGCAGCCCTCCCCCACCCCGATTGCCATTACCCCGCGGGCCGCAACGGTGGATGTGCTGGCCGCCGAAAGTGCGGACAGTGATGTCCACCCTTCCCCCGCGCCGCATCCAAGCCCGGATGCCGCCCAGGCGGCGGATATTCTGCCTCAGTATCAGGAGCTTTACGCCCAGAATCCCGACCTTGCAGGCTGGCTGTGCATCAACGGCACCAACATTAACTACCCTGTGGTTCAGGCAGACAACAGTTATTACCTGCGCCGCGGGTTTGACCGACTGTATTCCACCGCCGGAACGCTGTTTTTGGATGAGCGCTGCCGCCTTGCCACGCCAAACGCCGCCGGAACGGCCAATGCCCTGATTTACGGCCACAACACTGCCAGCGGCAGCATGTTCAGCCAGCTGCTGAACTATGCGGACAAAGCGTTTTACACCGCCCACCCTACCTTTCAGTTTGATACGCTGTACGAAGAAGGTACCTGGCAGGTTGCCGCTGTGCTGCGCACTGAGCTTGGCGCGGATGCGCTGCCCTACTATTCCTTTTTTGATGCTTCCACGCAGGAAGAATGGCAGCAGCGCGTGGATGCCATTCTGGAACTTTCGCTTTACGATACCGGCGTTGTGCCCCAATATGGGAACCAGCTGCTGACCCTTTCCACCTGCGGCGTTGCCACCGTTACAACCAACAGCCGCTTTGCCGTGCTGGCCGTAAAAATAAACTGAGGTGCATCTATGAGCATTCTGGCGCAAATCATTGGTCTTGCCTGCCTGCTGTTCTGGGGGTTCTGGCTTTGCTGCAAGCTGCGGCTGCCCGCCGGGTTTGCCCCGCTGTGCGGGCTGTGCTTTTGCATGGTAGTGCTGCAGCTGGCTGGCAGCTGCAACCAGCTTTGGCTGGGGGCCCAGCTGCTGCTTGTGGGGGCTGTGCTCACCCTGGCGCAGCGCCGCCGTCACGAAATTTTGCCCCAGCTGCTCTCCCCGGGTGTGCTGGCCTTTTGCAGCGCTGCCGGGGTGCTGATGGCGGTGTTCGCCATCCGGCAGCCGGAATTCCAGACCTGGGATGAATTCAGCCATTGGGGTATCTACTTCAAAAGTGTATTTTACCAGCACCGTTTTGCCGTGTGGGATACCACCCGCAGCC